>Ga0209084_1000218_pt1 | contig 55425 bp, 44 predicted proteins | sample C_130820_MF_Meta_FD_187309 | JGI IMG/M metagenome (GOLD analysis project Ga0209084, IMG submission 187309) | Freshwater microbial communities from Lake Croche, Canada to study carbon cycling - C_130820_MF_MetaG (SPAdes) (version 2) | ecosystem: Environmental > Aquatic > Freshwater > Lake...
TATTACTGCATCAGATCCTGAAATGTTCTCTAAATTTACGAAAGAATTGGAAAGCACCAATACAATAATTTCAGAGCCACATAGTGGCTCAACGACTAATGATAGCATCATTTTGGAAACATTATCGTGTGGAAAAACCAAGTGTTTGGTTATTACCAAATTACCGAGACACAAACACGCTCGACGTGTGGATTTTATGTATACTTCACCAGAAGAATATCCGTTTGCAGTACTTTATTTTACAGGTAGTAAAACATTTAATACTGTTATGAGAGGGAATGCACTGAAGATGGGGTTCTCATTGAATGAACACGGAATCTATAAGAAACAACCGGGAAAAGAGAAGGAAGAAAAGGTAGATCAAGTGTTTAAAGATGAAAAAGATATTTTTAGTTTTTTAAAAATGGATTATCGAGGTCCGACCGAGCGAAGCGAGGGCGTATATAATCTTAATACATCATCCGTCGATTTCACCGATCGAAGATCGGTTACATCTAAGGATGATCTAGGTTTTACGGCACCTTTGGTGTCCGTAAAACCTTCAAATGTTATAAAAGAACCAGTTAAACAAGGTCCGAGCCCCTCTATGGTGCATTTACAAAAAACTAAAAAAATAAGAATTAAAAATATTATAGGTTCTCCAAAGAAAGAAAAAACTCCTGAGCAACAAATAATTTTAAATAATTCCAACGAAATTAAAAAGGATGATGGAGAACCTGAACAACCTGTTAAAATACGAAAAAAGAGAACATTGAAAATAAAAGGGCCTTTAATTTCACCTATTTTTTCTGAAAAAAATAATATAGGTTCTCCAAAGAAAGAAAAAACTCCTGATAAACAAATAAAAAATATTAATTCTAATGAAACTAAAAAGAAAATTAGAGAACCTAAACCAGAAAAAATACCAAAAGAACCAAAAACTAAAAAAATTAGAGAACCTAAACCAGAAAAAATACCGAAAGAACCAAAAACAAAGAAAATTAGAGAACCTAAACCGCCAAAAATACCGAAAGAACCAAAAACAAAGAAAATTAGAGAACCTAAACCGCCAAAAATACCAAAAGAAGTGAAAACAAAGAAAATTAGAGAATCAAAACCGGTAAAAATACCAAAAAAAACAGAAATAGCATTAATTCCACCTGTTTTTCCTGATAAAATAGAAAGTTCTCCTAAGAAGGAAAAAACTCCTGAGCAACAAATAATTCCTGTTATACCAATTGAATCTAAAAAGCAAGGAACCTACGGTTCCCCTGCGACCCCTCCCTTTAAAGTTGACCCCTCGAGGGAGGGGTCGCAGGGGAACCGTAGGTTCCCTGCAATAAATAAAGAAGAAAAAGAGATAAAAACATCACATAATAAGACTGTAAAGAGAATGAGTGGAAAAGCAGCAACGAAGAAGCATATCGCCGTATTTAAAAAAGATGGAATCAAGGTTCTCGATACCCTCAACGAAAAAGAGATGGAATCAATGGTTGTTGTAGCCAACGACGCCTATTATAACAGCAAAAATCCCTTATTAACCGATAACGAATACGACATTGTTCGTGAATATGCCGAGAAGAAATACCCCGATAATACGACCATACGAGAAGTAGGCGCGCCCATTACCAAGAACAAGGTAACTCTCCCCTATAATATGCCCTCGATGGACAAAATCAAACCCGATACCAATGCTCTCACCAATTGGACAAATAAATACAAAGGCCCTTACGTATTATCGTGTAAATTGGACGGAGTATCCGGTCTATATACGACCGAGGGCCCGGAACCCAAGCTTTATACCCGGGGTGATGGTAAGGTCGGGCAAGATGTATCACATCTTTTACGTGTTCTCAAGCTCCCTCTACGAGCCGATGGAGAACCAGGCTATGCTGTGCGCGGTGAATTCATCATACCAAAAAAAATATTCGAAGAAAAATACAAAGCAAAATTCGCCAACCCTCGTAACTTGGTCTCCGGCATTGTAAATAGTAAGACCCTAGATGATAAGACCAAAGACCTCCATTTTGTTACATACGAAGTGATCCATCCACCAATGAAAGTCGGCGAACAAATGGACACACTAGAAAAATTGGGACACGAAGTCGTCAAACATCAGCGTAAAACTACGCTCTCCAACGATGAATTGTCGAAAACCCTGTTGGATTGGCGCGCCAACTACGAATACGAGGTCGACGGGGTGATTGTCGCCGATGACAATATCCATCATCGCAAGGACGGTAACCCCGAGTACGCTTTCGCTTTTAAAATGGTGATTTCGGACCAGATGGCCGAAGCCAAAGTGGTCGATGTTCTCTGGGAAGCCAGTAAGAGTGGGTACTTGAAACCCCGGGTGCAAATTGAACCGATCAAGTTGGGTGGTGTGACCATCCAGTATGCTACCGGGTTCAACGGTGATTTCATTGAGAAGAACAAGATTGGACTGGGGGCGGTCATCCAGCTTGTGCGCAGTGGGGATGTGATACCTCATATTAAATCGGTGACGACACCCGCTGAGAACGCCAAGATGCCGGATGTTCCCTACGTATGGACCAAGAATCACGTCGACATTGTAATAGAGGATGTGGAGGGCGATGTTACGGTACGACGTAAAAACATTACCGAATTTTTTACGAAGTTGGAAGTGGATGGCCTCTCAGGAAAAACCGTGGAAAAGATAATGGATGCTGGTTTTGATACGATCCCTAAGATCCTGAAGATGACTATAGCCGATTTTACCAAAGTCAAGGGGTTCCAAGAGACAATGGTCAACAAAATTAGTGATGGTATCAAGGCACAAGTCAAAAAAGCAACACTCTTAGAGATTATGGCGGCATCGAATATGTTTGGACGTGGTATTGGAGAACGTAAGATCAAGCCAATTTTAGAAGCCGAACCCACTATTTTAACCGATCCGGGCAGCCAAGAACAAAAATACGATAAATTGATCAAGATCAAAGGAATTGGACAAGAGAATGCTAAGAGCTTTACGGAGAACATTGATCGATTTATGACATTTTTGAAAGAGTGTGGTTTAGAGGGCAAATTAACAGAGAAAGCAACAGTAGAAGAGCCGAAAAATGTAGATAAATCCCACCCACTTTATGAGAAACGGGTCGTGATGAGCGGAGTTCGTGACGCAACTGTCAAAGAAAAATTGGAAAGTGTCGGAGGTATTTTAGAAGATAGCATAGGATCCAAGACATCGGTTCTTGTGGTAAAATCCCGAGGGGACAAAGAGACAAGTAAAACAAAATATGCAAAGGAACATAATATTGAGATAATGGAACCAGCCGAATTTCTAGCGAAATATTTTGCGTGATGATTATATACAATGCCCTTTATAATCAGTAATACACAGGGACCTTTTAAATATGCGGCTCAGTCGAATATGTATACGAGTGCAATAACAGGACTCACTGCGGCATCAACTGTGGCCGGACAAATTACGTTGAGTTGGTCAGGAGGGCTCGGAAACAATGTAAAATACTCGTATGGACTTTCCAGTGGAACAATACAGAGCGTAAGTGGTACAGTAAGTCCTGTTACCATCACCTTGACATCGACCACTTCAGTAACAACTACAGTAACATTGACAGCAACTGTGATAGGAGGTAGTACGAGTGCAGTTTCTAATAGTGTTACGACGGTTAGTCCATTAGCAGTACAGGTTAGTAGTATTACATCGTCAAATGGAAGTTATACAGGAAATCGTTTATCAACATTTTCGGGAAATTTAATTGCTGGAGATGGTATCACTATTGGAACATCTACTACTAATGGAATAGCTTACAATGTTTATGCATTTGGAGCAAATTCTACAACATATACATTAACGTATAATTGTAATTATCCTACAACAATGTACTGTTTAGCTGTTGGTGGTGGTGGTGGTGGTGGTGGATGTTGTGGAGGTGGTTCAGGCGGTGTAGTAATGATGCCACTGAATATTTCTTCTGGAACAAATCAGACAATTACTTGTACTATTGGTGCAGGTGGTGCTCTAGTAAATGGATTAGCTACATCTACTAGTGCGGCTCAAGGATCAATAACTACTATTTCTGGAACAGGATTAAGCTATGTTAATTACTTAGGTAGTACGATTACTGGGGGTATTACTGCAGGTGGTGGAGGCGCAGGTAACTATACCGCTTCCAACGCTGGTTCGGTACAAGCAGTTACTATAGGTGTGAATGGTGGGTCAGGTGGTGGTGCGGATGATGGTACACCTGCAGGTACAACCAATACTACCACAGCTACAAACCCCTACATTAATTTTGCCAATAATGCTGGTCCGTCTCAAGGCGGTGCACCTGGTAGTGGTGGAGGTGGTTCAGGACAAGTTGGTGCACCTGGTAGTGGTGGTAATCAGAATCAAGGAGGAAATGGAATACAGTGTTTACTTCCAGGTATTGCGGATTTTTCTGAGTCAACACCAGTAACTTATTCGGCATTTTCAAATTATTACTGGGGTGGGGGTGGTTCATCCACGTTTTCTGGTTCGGCGATATCAGGAGGAAGAGGTGGTGGTGGAGCTGTCAATGGAGGTGGTAATGATTCTTACGGAATATATACTGGTTCTGTGGCATCCACTGCAGGTGGTGTCGGTGGTAGTGGTGGATCGTGCACAGGTGGTGGTGGTGGTTCCAACAATTCAGGCGGAAATGGTGGTGCAGGTGGATCAGGTGTAGTCGTTATAGCTATTCCTGTTACTACAACCAAAACTCCTGTTACTATTTCTAATTATAATTTTGCATCTCCTAGTGTTTCAGCAAATAGCAATACAAGTACACTTATAGCAGGCGGTACGACCGGTAGTACCTCACTTACTAACTGGACCAGTACAACAGCAGCAAATGCTACAATTGATGTTATTAATGGAAGTTCAAGTACGTTTGGTATTAGTTCTGCCACATCAGGATTTCAAAATGTTATTATTAATTTTTCGACGTCCGCAGCAACCGGAAGTACTGTCACTATTACACAATCAGTTACATTTTCCTCAGCGAATAGTTACACACTTATTTTTTACACTCTTCAACGTCCATCTTATGCTGTAGCAACATTAACCGCAACGATAAATGCAACCAATGTCACTGCATCGAATTACTATGCAACAAACAATTGGATAGCTCAACGATTGAATTTTACTATACCAAGTGCAGGTAATTATACATTAACATTTACTGCTACAAATGGAACAACTGGTACTGCTACTGCAGTAGGATTATCGTATATTTCTATTTTTTAGTTTTGGAGGTTTTTCGGAGCCGCGAAGCGGCATAGAAAAACCTAGATCTTCCCTAGATGTAACCGATCGAAGATCGGTGAAATCGACGGAAGATGATATCATATTTTACGTAAAGTTTTAGATAAGTTTACGTAAAAATAACAAAAACGATTATTTTGGGAATGCTATAATTACAATTCCGGAACCTCCATTTCCACCAAGCAAACTACTATTACCACCACCTCCTCCGCCTCCTGTATTAGCCCCACCGTTACCACCACTTGCGCTGTTGTTTGCACCTGTTCCGTTTGCACCGGAATTAACACCCCCAGTACCGCCAGTTCCTGCACTACCACCCGATGTTCCACCTGAACCACCTCCTCCACCACCCAGTCCACCACTTCCTGAAGATAAATAGTAAGTATACCCACCACCACCTCCAGCATAGTAATATGTTCCATAACTTGGGATATCTTTTACACCATACAATGTTGAAATTGGTTGAATACCACTACCACCATTACCTGCACCACCAGTAGTTGTGTTAGGTCCCTGTCCTGCACCACCAGCACCACCACCACCACCACCGGAAGTATATGTTGAACCCACCCCTGTACCATCACTTACACCATTCGCGACGTAATAATTTCCACCACCTGCATTAGCATAATTGGTACCACCATTCGTATTCCCTGCAGTGCCTGAAGTTGTTACACCTGAACCCTGACCAGTACCACATCCACCTGCTGACCCACCAGTAGTTCCTGCAATTGTTCCACCACCTGTACCTTTACCACCTTGTCCTCCTCCTAACGCAGTAATTGTGGAAGGAGTCACTGCATTACCACCCGTTCCGTTGAAAACGACGGAAGACGAACCACCATTAACAGGGGTATTATTGGTTACGGGTGTTCCACCCGCTCCAACTGTGACTGTAATCGTTTGATTAGTAATTGATGCAGGAATGGTAAATGAAGGCATTGCAACACCCCCACCACCACCACCACCCCCCCATTGAGTACCACCACTACCACCACCACCAACTATAATTGCATATGCTATACAAGAAGCAGCACTTGTATAGTTGATTGTGTACGTACCAACCGTCTTAAAAACATAATAAGTATATAACACACTGTTGGATAGGACTGTACTTGTGACATCACCTGCTTGCATTGTAGAAACTGTACCTATAGTAACTCCAGCACTAGTAGTAGTAACACTGTTCGAAACCGCACTCGTACTACCTCCTAAAACTGTAGCAGTTACAGTAACGGTGGTTGTTACCGAGTTGTTCGAGGTCAATGTGAGGGTGACTGGACTCGCTGATCCACTTACGCTCTGTATTGTTCCGGTCGATAGCGCGTACGAGTATTTCACATTGTTTCCGAGCCCTCCTAACCAAGATACCACGATTTGTCCAGCCACTGATGATGTCGCATTGAGACTGGTGATAGCAGTCGGAGAAAGATTGGACTGAGCTATATTGATTGCCTGCACATTGTTCGGACTAGATTTACTTGTGAAAACGTAGGGCATATCTATATAGTTGCAGGATAAATATATAGATAAAGTTGTTAGTAAGGTTTCTGCTAAAAAGTGATGAAAATAAATATTCTTTGGATAAATTATTATTTATTATGTAACATTGAATGTAACTTTTATAATTTCTAATGATGTTAAATTAGACCAATTTTCAAAAAGATAAATTGTATTGCCATAGGTACCACAAGGTGTAAATGCATAAATATAATCCTGCATATTTAATCCCGTTTTCGTTATGGTTGTATTAATGGTAACATTTGATTCTGTTTTGGTTGCTGTATTAAAATTTGCAAGATATATTCCTTGTCCTGATGTGTAACTATTCTGACTGCCTGTATTGTATGTTAGTATGTACGATGATGTAGTTCCTGAGTGACCACCACCTAAAAATGTAAAACCACGGGAATCACAACCGTCACTGTAAGAAGCAGTTCCTACAGTTGGTACATTATTGTTCCACGTAATTGTATTAAAATAATGTTTAAAACCAGATTCAAACATATACATACCTCCATCAGGGGATATAGCAATACCAACGTGAGATGCGTTTGCACCCAATGTTCCTCCCCACACGTACGCTGTACCATTCCAATAGGCATAATAATGAGAAATACCAACACCTGAAAATAATGCATATTGTCCACTAGGTGTTATCGATAAATTCCAATAACTAGAATTTTGAGTACTATTTAATTGTGTAAGAACTGGTGCTGCTCCTGTCCATATAAAATAATAAGGGTAAGAATTGATAAAAACTACTCCTTTTGTTCCGTCCGCTGATATTTGTACAGATGATGGTCCAGATTGAGATTGCACCAGGGTTAATGCAGCCCAGGTTGTACCTCCATCGGAAGAAGTTGAATACCAGAGTCCGAGAGACGATGCTACCATCATTTTTGTTTGTAATTGATTTACTGATACAGATCCTCCCAATCCATAAGTAGTCTTAAGTAAACCGGTAAACACAACAACAGGTGTATTTGTGGAAGTAATAGTTGTAAACGGTTGCATAGTTGGAGTCAATGTCGTAACACTGTTCGAAACCACAGTCGCACTACCTCCTATCACAGTTGCTGTCAATGTTACTGTAGTTGTGACCGAATTGGTCGATGTCAATGTTATCGTGACAGGACTCGCTGTACCACTTACACTCTGTATCGTTCCGGTCGATAGCGCATACGAGTATACAACATTGTTCCCGAGCCCTCCTGACCAAGATAACGTGATTTGGCCAGCCACAGTGGATGTCGCAGTGAGACCTGTGATTGCGCTAGGAATCATATTGCTTTGGGTGGCCCATAAGGTCTGTTGTCCCTTACTAGTGAAAATGATTGGCATATTAAGATATCTATATACATTCTTTAGAACGATAGGCTAAATAATAAATCGTATAAAAAAAATCGTGTCATTCTATATAAATGTCCACAGTTACAGGAAATACGTTTTTAATAAAAACTGCTTTGGGACAGTTTCAGATATATTCGGTAAGTCGTGCTAGTTTGGCACAACCTAATGTAACAATTAATAGTGTTTCGGCATCAGCTAGTCCATTTACATATCCTGTTACTGCTGCTGACGTAAATGGTACATCCGTAACGAACGGTATCAATTACAAAGTATATTCGTTTACATCCGTATCAACCACGACCAGTTATACAGTAAATTATAGTTGCACGAGTGCTACGACCATCTATGTATTGGCTGTTGGAGGCGGTGGAGGTGCTGGATCATATTGTGGCGGCGGAGGAGGTGCAGGTGGAGTAGTTATGATGCCGGTTTCGTTGCCATCCGGTTCTAGTACAATTGCTATTTCAGTAGGTGCAGGAGGAATAGGTCAAGGAACTAGTGGGTCGAATTATGCAACACCAGTACCACTTAACGGAACAAATAGTACTGTAACTTTTACTGCAAATACTAATGCCAATATTATCGCTTATGGTGGTGGATTTGGTCAGGGTTCAGGGAACACCACAGGTGCTGGAAATGGAGGAAGTGGTGGGGGAGCAGGTAACAATGGAGGATTGCTTTTCGGTAATTCTATCAATCAATACAATAACTATGGTAATCAGGGTTCTCTTCTTGGTGCCGCGAATAGTCAAGGTTGTGGAGGTGGAGGTGCTGGAAATGTGGGAACCCAAAATTTAGTGGCGGCATTAGGTGCAGCCTCCAATGGAGGTGCGGGAATCCAGTGTTTTTTACCCGGTATTTCCACATTTGCGCCTTCGGGAACATCTTACGGAACTTATTATTGGGGAGGTGGCGGCGGAGGAGGTGGAAATGGTGGTCAAGCCGGAAATGGTGGAATCGGCGGAGGTGGTGGTGGAACCAGTAGTGGCGCTACCACTACTTATGGTGGAACCGGCGGAGGATTGGCCCTAAATGCGGGTGGAAATGGTTCTTATGGTGATGTTGTAACTGTAGGTGCAGGTGGTACTAATACAGGTGGTGGTGGTGGTGGTAGTGTTCATAATATTGCGGGTGCAGGTGGATCAGGTATTGTCATTATTGCTTTCCCATCGGCTACGGCAGTAACAAGCAATCAATCCGCGGTCCTACCCACCTCCATTCTTAGTAGCAATTTATACAATGCTACTCTTAACAATGCATCTCTCAGTTCTGCCGCATACAATTCGATCAAAGGTGCTTTCGCTTGTCGTCTTCTCAATTACAATTATTTTGGACCCGTTATGACCCTGCGTCACAGTTTGGATACGACAGGTACCTATACCCAAAATTTTTATTCGGACATTTGCGGAAATTTGGGCACCGGATATTTAGGTACAGGACTATCCTTATCGAATTGGCTATCCTATTATGGTGCGAATGCGACGTATGCCTATGTTACAAAATGGTACAATCAAGGTATGGATGTGTCTTTCAATTGTGCTACCCAGTATACTACGACATTACAACCTATTTACGACATAGCAAATGGAGTAATGAATTACGGATATACAGGGGCTGGAGGAGGTGTTGCTGCACCACAGACCGGTTGTTATCTAAATTTGCCGAATTATGCATTACCTTATGGAGATTCTTCTTATACTGTTACTGTGCGTCATGGTGTATTAAATGCAGGTAATAACACCACACTTATATCTAGTACTCCTGGTCCGTCTGGTAATCCAACCACCAGTCAAAATATTAGTTTTATTGGAACGTGGGGTGATAATACTTACAGAACATTGTGGTGGGGTAACGATTTTACAACGTCTGCACAAGGAAGTACTAACAATGTGGTAACTGCAAAATATACTACAGGTGCCGGAAGCAATAGTCGCGTATTATATATAAATACATCAAATGTATACACAAATACACCTGTTGCAAGACAACAGCAACCGACCAATAATTATATTGGAACAGGTACGAATGGTGCATTTGGTGCGTGTAATGCTCAGTTTTATAACTGTTATATATCGCAATTAGCATTATCAGATGCTGATCGGGCATTGATCGAAGCTACCCCCTATCAATTTTCGCAATTAGCCTCAATAACCCTATCATTATTTTCATTAACTTCCACCACATTCGCATTTACGTGGTCCGCCGTATCCAATGCCACCACCTATATAGCCTATATCAACGGATCCGCCTATGGTACTATAACTAGTGGACAGACCATTACACCTGGTGTAAGTGGGCCTTGGACCGTCAATGTTTATGCGTACAGCGCCACCAACAATTTATTGGCAAGTGGGTATTCTGTTACCCCTAGTACTTGGTTCAAATTCGATACAGGTGATATAGTTAGTACTACTACACTTTTGAATTATGCTACCAATACCTACAATGGTACACTAAATTTAGTGTCCACCTATCCTTCCATAAATACTAGCGTCTATAAATTCGGCACAGGGTCAATTACAGTAAATGGTACATCAACCGGTTATGTTTCAATGACAGGAGTAAAATTTTCGGGACAAATGACGATTTCTTTCTGGTTACAATGTTCGTCGAGGTCAGATGGATCTGCACCTTTTTCACTGAAAAATGAATCAACATTTGTAAATAATGGCAGTGCTGGACAATATATGCGTCCTTGGTTTGTTGGAACAGCTGCAGCGGTTACCAGTATAAATATGAATACATCAACAACAGATCAATCCGTAGCAATCGCTAGTACCGTTAATATAACAGGGTGGACACATTTTGCATTTGTATTTAATAATACAAACATTCAGGTATATATTAATGGTGTTGCAGGTACATATAGTGCATTCCATACACCTTTATCCAATGGTACGTATACATTGAACATTGGGTATGAAAATATTTTTGGAAATACACCATTAACCGGTTATATAGATGATTTTAGAATTTATAACAACAATATGCTAAGTTCGACACAGATTACTGGTATATACAATTATAATCCAATTATCTCTAGTATGACCTTAACACAACTGACGACAACATCATTCCAAGTATCTTGGAATATTGCATTTTCAGCCACTTCTTATATATATTATTTGAATGGAACCGCAGCAACTCCTACTACAGACAATGGTGTAGCAAGTCAAACGGTTATTTTTACCGGATTAACTGCGGGTAGTAGATATAGCTTTTACTTTAAAGCCACGAATGCGGGTGGAAGCATTTGGTCAATCAATATCCCAACATCGACCTATTTTGGTGGAAGTTGCTCACTTTGGATGGATGGTGCGGATGCATCTGCTTATAATGCTACTGGAAGTAATGTGAATACTTGGACTGATAAATCTTCATCTGCTTATGCATTTACTGTTCAAAATACCAACTATGCAACATTAAGTAATACTTCAGGTACAAATACAACAAATATGATGAATTTTAGTACTAACAATGGATCTTATCATAATAACACATATATAGTACCAACCAATCCACAAACCACATTTGCAGTTGGATATACTCCTACTGCTGCTGCCGGTAGTAATTATGCGTATTTAATGAAATCACAAACAGACGCTCATTTTATGTTTGGAGGTCACAGTGACTATTTTGCTTCATTTTTAGGAAATGGTTCTTGGAATGGAGGAGTCAATTCATTTGCTAATAATTATTCGGTAACAAAATTGTGTTTAATGGGAACAACATTTACAGGTACTACAATGACACCCTATTTTAATGGAAATACCAATGGTACAACACAAACATTTACTACATCTGTAGATTCTGCAGGGTTTTCAATTGGTTATGCTACTGATAGTGGTATTAGTAGTCAACCTTGGGGTGGTTATATTGGTGAAATTGTTATAAATAATACGGTATTGTCAGTTCCACAACGTCAATATTTGGAAGGTTATTTGGCTTGGAAATGGGGTATTCAGACATCTTTAGCCTCGGGACATCCTTACGTCATATCACCACCTCTTGGAATGGTTGTATCAATGCCCTCTGTAACGATTAATAGTGTTTCGTACAATTCTAGTGTCATATCATCTAGTAATTTTTCAAGTAATGGAATTTTGAGTGGAACGAGTACTACTAATGGAGTTGGTTATAATTGTTATGCGTTATTGAATACAACATATGGTTATACATTTAGTGTAACACAGAATATTGCGTCTACAATTTATATACTAGCAGTGGGTGGTGGAGGTGGAGGTGGTTCATATGTTGGTGGAGGTGGAGGTGGTGGAGCTGCACTTTTTTCTTCAATCTCACTTACCGCTGGACAAACTCAAAATATAACGATTAATGTTGGGGCAGGTGGAGCTGCTACATCGTCTGGTGCAAGACAGGTTGGAAATACAGGTTCTTCAACAACTGTTAATTTTTCAGTTAATACAGGTAACAACATTACAGCAGTTGGTGGTGGTGGTGGTGGTAATGGTGGTAGTGGTGGTTCACATAATGGTGCTAATGGTGCTTGTGGGGGAGGGGGGGATTGGGATTCGGGTGCAACAGGGGGTACTGGTACGGTAGGTTATAATGGTTCAAGCAGTGTAGCTAGCACAAGTGGTGGTGGTGGTGGTGGTATGGGTAGTGCTGGTGCCACTAATAGTGTTGGTGGTGCGGGAATACAAATACCATCAACCCTTTATGGAGTTAAAGACTTTACACCAACCGGATACAATGCATTAAGTACTTATTATTGGTCCGGTGGAGGAGGTGGAGTCGCCTCTTCATCTATGACTAATGGAGGTAGTGGAGGTGGTGGTGCTGGGGGTGCTACAAGTAGCTTTGTAGGAACTTCAGGATCTGGTGGATTTTCTTCAGGATCAGTGGTTTCTGCTGGCATAGCAGGAAACGGTGCACCGAATACCGGAAGTGGTGGAGGTGGAGGATATACATCTGGCGGGGGTGGTGGTGGTTCTGGAATAGTAATAATAGCATTTAAGAATTAATCATCTGGACGTTTTGCAGAACCGCCAGGTGGCGCAAAACGGCGATTCTCCATAGATAGCCCTAACGGGCTATCGACGGAGAATGATGGTTAATTGCTTAGAAGTCGATCGATTTTTTCGCATTTATCAATGATTTCTTTGCTTATTTTCACCGGTTTCTTGGAAGATTCCGCAGATATTTTTGCACGTATATCGTGTTGTCCCTTTAGTTCGTAAGCATCGTCGTTTTCCGGATATTTACAAACTACATTGTTGAAATCGTGGGGAAAAGGGGGCCAGCCACAAAAATCATAAATTCGGTCGATCGTCTTTGCAGGATCAGTAACAAAATCATTGTATTGGACAAACAAAAATGTTCGATTATCATTGTTTCTCTTAGCAGACTGGATCCCCTGTATTGATCGCATTATGGGCTCGGATTTCGGTTCTAACAATTTGGCTATTTTGTCCTGCAATTCTTGCCCTTTAAATCCACTCTTTTCATACAATCTAGCAAACGATTCAACAATTTCGATAATAGGTCGTTCGAGAACAATCACTTTCATATTAGGATCAATGCATACCCTAGCAAGTTGTAAATTAGGTTCGTGTGTCCAAGACCGGCATTTGTCTACGACAATGGTTTCTGGTATGTTTTGATAGTAAAAATGGGGTATGTTTGCGATAAATTGTTGAACCAAATGCTCTTTGTTATTGGCTTGGAGTTGTTCTTTGCAATTAGTGACTGATTGACACATTTCCCACATAAGTTGACAAACCGCCGAATTTCCTTCGGAATGAATCGCCGGATTCTGACTTAATAGTGCGGACATAAGAGTGGATCCGGTTCTCGGGAGACCACTTAAACAAACAAATTGTTGAAAAGACATTGAATTAAATATAGAGCGATTTTATATTTAATTTGTTTTGGTTCTATATAATGTCCACGATTACAGGAAATACTTATTTGGTAAGGACAATTGGTGGACAGTATCATATGTCCATAGTAACACGTTCTAGTTTGATACCGCCAGTAATAATTAATTTGTACCCAACAGTAAATCTATTATACAATTTTAGCTCTTTAACTGGCACCAGCACAACAACCAATGGATCCGCGATTGCTACTTGGACCGATGCGAGAACTGGACTTGTCGGCACTAATTATAGCGGTTGTGCTTATCATACTGATGTTACCATTAATTCCAGACCTACCACGGTTGGTTGTGTTAGCACCACCTTAGGAAATGCAACTACTGTTCAAAATTACTGGACGTGGTATTGTGTGTTGCGAACTGGCGGAACCGCATTAACAGGTGATAATAATATGATTTATAATGGCTCTGGTTACGCTTTAGAAATAGGTCTAAATGGTGGAAATTTAAGGACGTGTTATAGTGCCATTGCTTGGTCAGTAGGTGCAGCATCAGTTTCGGGTGGATCAGCTGGTACTTGGATAGCCGCCGTCAATACAAACTATATTTTGACGGTGATATGCAGTAGTACGAACAATACTACATCATCCACACAATCGTTTACATTCCGTATCAATGGTGTAGATTATACACCGGCATCAAATACAGATTCGAGATATTTTTATATCAATAATCCGATAGTAGGAAACATAAATAGTACTACCCAAACGTTTATGGGTGAGCAAACATTGTATAATACAAACCATTCGGTAGCTACCGCGCAAATGATGGAACAATATTTGTCTTATAAATGGAATATACCTATAGGATCAGTTCCAACAGTTGCGGCATCTTCACCTTATGCTAATTAGTGAAGTTTTCACATTCTCCGCCGATAGCCCCTTTGGGGCTATCTGTGGAGAATCTAGGTTTTGCACCGCCGCAGGCGGCTTTGCAAAACCTTCAGATCCGTATAATAAACCACATATATATTATATGGTTTATTTCGTCTATAAAAAAAGTAACAAACAATCCATTATTGCCTCCAATATAACCTTATTTGGAACACCAGGTATCAGTATTACTGGGGTAACCAATCTCCAATCCGGCGATGTTTATGGAAATGTTGTATCCAATGGCGTAACGTATACGGTATACGCTTTAAAAGCCACCAATACAGCATATACGATCCAGTATAATACCGCCGTCGCAAACCAAATATTTGTTTTAGCGGTAGCGGGTGGCGGTGCCGGTAGTAATTGGACTGGTGGTGGTGGCGGCGGCGGCGGTGTAATTATGACTCCGATTTCTATGCCTCTCGGATCCAGTACCATCAATGTTTCCGTAGGGGCTGGAGGTGCGGGTCCGACATCCAATAGTGTGATTGGTTCGAACGGATCGAATACTACCGTCACTATCAATGCTATTTCAACCACATTAACTGCACTCGGTGGGGGCAGAGGGGCAGGTGGAGGATCTACCGTGGCCGCATCGACCGGTGGTTCGGGGGGTGGAGGATCGATTTACAGCTCGGGGACAGGTATAGCTGCGGCAGGCACGAATACCGGATACAATTATGCGAATGCAGGGTCGAATGCAGCTGCCTCCCCCAATAGTGCTTCAGATGGTATTGCAGGTGGGGGTGGCGGGGCAGGGATAGCCAGTTTTGGTAGAAACGGTGGAACAGGTATAAGATGTTATTTACCGGGTATAAAAGATTTCGCGCCTTCTGGTACGGCTTATGGCACCTATTATTGGGGCGGAGGCGGAGGCGGATGTACTTCGGGTAGTGGCGGTATAGGCGGAAATGGAGGTATCGGTGGTGGCGGCGGTGGTAATTATTCCGGCGCGACTTATGCTGCAGGTCTCGGGGATACGAATGGTATTAGTCCTGGTACTGCGGGAGCAATGAACAATGGCTCGGCCGGTAACGGGGGGGCAAATACGGGGGGCGGAGGTGGAGGAGGGTGGTCTCCGGCGACGGGCACCGGCGGTGCTGGAGGCTCGGGAATTGTCGTAATAGCTTTTCCGCAATCAACAGTAGCGGTCAATACAACTTCACTATTCACGAATCCGAGCCTTTCTACTGCGGCCACCAACAGCATTGCGTGTGTTTATGCGTGTAAGCTGATAAATTACAATTATTATGGACCAATTATCACACTACGACACAGCGCGGACAGTACTGGTGCGAATTGTGCGAACTTTGTTTCGGACACCGCTGGTAATTTATATACAGGAACCGGAATATCACTGCTAACTTGGTTAACGACGGCTGGTGCTAACACAACGTACGCTTATGTCTGCCAATGGTACGATCAAGGAATGGTTCCGACATTTAACAGTGCGTATCAAAATACGCTTGCTTCGCAACCCATCTACGATGTAGCGAATAAAGTAATAAATTTTGGATATACGGGGGGTGGAGGGGGAGTAGCCGCTCCACAGACCAACTGTTATTTGAGTATGGCGAACGGGGCCATACCTTACGGAGATTCGTCTTATACAGTTATTTTTAAACATTGGAATATCCCAACTACGGGTAATTACGGATTTTTGAATGGTGGTCTTAACAATTCTACGTCGAATTGTTTATGCATTCGTACCAATGGTAATGCATATTTTGAATATTGGGGTAGTAAGAATTTTTCGATTACCTCTACTATTATTCCTAACAATGTGATTACCTCCACATATGTATCTGGCAGCAGTAGACAGCCATTTTATGTAAATTCTACATTAAAAGCTACAGGAACCATGGCTTCATCCCGTACGCAGATTAACACATCGAATTTTATTGGTGTTACGAATACATCGTCGACGAATCCGGGAGGGGAGTATATCAATGGACAAATTTATTATATGTATATTTTTAACAGTTCTCTTTCGGATTCCGACCGTTTACTTATGGAAGCATCCTAATAGTGGGCATATTTATCGCAGGAAAATGGGCGATTTGTGGAGCCACTATGTGTTAGGCGAGCTAGGCTCACAACTTGCGCCCTTCGGGCGCTCAGCGTAACAAATCACAGATTTTCCGGAGATAGCTATCGTAGATAGCTATCACAGGAAAATGACATCTATTAGTATAGATAGATGCCATCTTCATTTATATTTAGAACGAATCAGGGGAAATTGCAGTATTCGAATACGTATTTTCTTCTCGGCCCTCCTGCTCCAGTAACGATAAATAGTGTGACTTCATCGGCTAGTCCATTTACCTATCCTGTTACTGCTGCTGACGTAAAAGGTACTTCGACCACGAATGGTATCAATTACAATGTGTATTCGTTTACAACTGTATCGACCACGACCAGTTATACAGTGAATTATAGTTGCTTAAATGCTACCACGATTTATGTGTTAGCTGTGGGAGGTGGAGGTGGAGGTGGAAGTCAATGTGGTGGTGGTGGTGGTGCAGGTGGTGTGGTTATGATGCCTGTCAATATTCCGGCGGGATCTAGTACAATCGTCGTAAATGTCGGTGCTGGGGGGAATGGAGCAGGAGCAAATGCGAATAACGCAGTTGCTGGAACCTCCACAACGGTAACATTTAACGCAAATATATCTGCGAATATTATTGCATTTGGTGGAGGTCAGGGAGGAAATACAGGATTTAACGGTGCTAGTGGGGGCGGAGGTGGGACAGGAACACCAGGTCAAAGCAATAATAATAACTATAATTATGGAAATATAGGCGGTGTTGTTACTGGTACTGCCTCCACCAATATATATTCTGGAGGTGGAGGTGGTGCTGGAACTGCTGGTGGATACGGAAATGGCAGTGTTAGTGGAAATGGTGGGAATGGTATTCAATGTTTTTTGCCAGGAATCAACAATTTTGCACCTTCAGGTACTATATATAGCAATTATTATTGGGGAGGAGGAGGTGGTGGTGGCGATTATACGATTATAGGAGGTAATGGTGGATTAGGTGGAGGAGGAGGTGGGGGTATCAATGGTACTGTCGCTGCAGGAACAGGAACAGGTGGTGGTATTAATACTGGTGGTAATGGAAGTAATAATGGTGGCGCTGGTGGTATTGGAGGCGCAAATACTGGTAGTGGTGGGGGTGGTGCATATATTGCTGTTGGAGGAAATGGTGGTTCCGGAATTGTTATTATCGCTTTCCCATCTGCTACTGCAGTCACTAGCAACCAGTCAGCAGTCCTACCTGCTTCGATTGTTAGTAGTGGTCTCTATTCGGCTACTCTCAATAATATTAATCTCAGTTCTTTGGCGTATAATACTATAAAAGGTGCTTTTGCCTGCCGTTTATTGAACTACAATTATTTTGGACCCATTATGACATTACGTTGTAGTACGGATCTTTGTGGTAATAATACCCAGAATTTTTATTCGGACATTTGTGGTAATATGGGAACTGGTTATATGGGTACAGGTCAATCCGTATCAACTTGGTTATCTGGTCAAGCTGCGAATACTACGTACGCCTTTGTGACAAAATGGTATGGTCAAGGTATGGATGTATCATTTAATTCGGCATATCAGTATACGACAAATTATCAGCCATTATATGACGTTTCAAATGGATTTTTAAATTTTGGATATAACTTCCAAACTGGAACTGCATCGTCATTAACGAATTGGACCAATTCTAATTGCGCTATTTCTAATACAGTTTTTTATACTGGTAGTAATCCAACTTATCAGCTTCCTACAGGATACGGAAACTATTGTTATATTAACACAAATGTATCTATTTTAGGTTCAACCATTACCTTCAATGTGAATACGGGTTCGCTATGTGATGTACTTTTCGGCTGTAATAGTTCGGGTCTAGGTCAATACTTTCGAATTGGCGGATCTGGTTGGGACTGGGGTTTTTCTAATTCCACTACTTGGAGTAATATATCTAGTCCTGCTGTTAGCCCTACTGGTATTCGACCTATTGCTATTAATACTTGGTGCACAGTTGTGATTACCATCACCACTACAGGTCTTGCTACATTTACTGTAAACGGAGTAACAAATGCAGCATCATATACTATAACAAACAATGGTACCTATTTTGGATTACAAGCAGACGGTGCAACAGGTTCGAGTTATTTTTATAACATAATGATTACACCCACTCAAAGTAATTGTTTTTTCAACTTGCCCAATGCATCATACCCAATTGGTGATAGTTCGCTTTCTTATATTACCAGATTAAACAATCTTCCTTCTTCTGGTGCAAATATGATTGTTAGTATTGGTGGTGCATCTAGTGGATCAAATAATAATGCAATGTATTTATATGCGAATGGAACGACGCAGGTTAATACCTACTTTGGTGCAACGAATGTAACAATAACTAGTACTTGGGTACCTAATACAGCTATCGCAATGACATATAATAATGCTGGAGGGACAGCATCCCGTGTTGTAACATTGTATGAAAATATTAATGGTACTGAATCTCTTACTAGTTCAGGAAATCCACCGAATGTTATTACTTCTATATCTACTTATAATACATTGGGTGCAGGTAATAATGCAGTACAGCCGTATCAAACACTTAATGGTCAGATGTATAATTTTTATTCCTTTCAGAGCGCATTGTCTAGTGCTGATCGATTGTTGGTCGAAGCTACCCCTTACCAATACTCTGTTTTACCCGCGATCACCGGACTTTCCGCAACACAGGTCACGTCCACCACGTTTGTTCTCGGCTGGTCAACCGTTTCCAATGCTCAAACGTATGCACTCTGGATCAACGGATCCTATTTTGCAACCTATAGTGCACCTGCACTGACAACTGGTACAGTAACACCTACATCAAGTGGGCCTTGGATTCTGAACTTGTATGCTTATAATTCGGCCAATGTACTTTTGGCAACCGGATCTACAGGAGCGGCTGTTATGGCAGGCGCGATTTTAACCGCAAATTCTGGTGCGACACAAACCACCAATGGTACGAATACGGTATTTACGTTTACCTCTTCGGGAACATTTACGGCGGCAACCACAGGTTATGCGAGTGTGCTAATTGTGGGTGGTGGTGGTGGAGGTGGTAATAATTATGGTGGTGGTGGTGGTGCGGGTGGATTAGTATATTTTGATACCAATTACAAACCGATGTTATTGACGGCAGGTACATCATATACGGTAACAGTTGGTACAGGTGGGGGTGGTGGTGCGGGTACTGGTGGTAGGGGTGCAAATGGACTCGATTCTACTTTTAATGGATATATCGCCAAAGGTGGAGGTGGTGGTTCATATAACAATGGTGGTAATGCTGCCGTTACTGGTGTTGACGGTGGTTGTGGAGGAGGTTCAAATAATATAGCAACACCTGGTGGTTCTACTCAACCCACTTACGCAAATGCATTTTATGTAGGAGGTTTTTCGGGTGGTGTAGGTTCGTCAGTGAACATGGTTACTGGGGGTGGTGGAGGTGCAGGTGGTCTTGGTGGGGCACCTACATCCTCCGCAACAGTGAGTGGTGTCGGTGGGCCAGGTTACTCCTGTAATATTATCGGTACACCTACTTATTATGGTGGAGGTGGTGGTGGTGGTGCGTATCAATATACAGGTGGAAGTGGTGGTGTAGGTGGTGGAGGAAATGGTGGGTCTTCAACAGCTGGTTCAAATGGAACTGCAAATACTGGAGGTGGTGGAGGTGGTTCTAATAATGCTGGTACAGGCTATACCGGAGGTAGTGGTGTCGTCATCATTTCTTGTCAAGGATTAACTACAATCGCCGGACTCGCCACTTCGTCGGTCACTGCCACCAACTTTGTCTTATCTTGGACAAACGTCGCGAATATTAGTTACATACTATTTATCAATGGTACCAAATACGGAACCGTTACGACAGGGTCAACTATCACACCAACTACAACTGGACCTTGGACTCTGGGTCTGTACGGATATAATGCTAGTAATGTACTTTCTTATTATGGAACAACGAATTCTCTCCTAATAGCAAGTATTACTAACAATGGATTTCCAGCTACTCTTTTCCCCTTTTGGAGTAATACAACTAATTATGCTACCAATGCAAATGACGGTTCTACGTTTGGTACTGCTTGTGTTTATACGTCAGCAACTGGTTATAAAGCGGGTGTTGGTAGTCTTTCACAACCAACTGTTACTGGAGGTTTCTTAACCAATCCGATTACATATACTTCCGGAGCTGCTATTTCGTTTGGAGGTTGGTTTAATATAACTAGTTCCGGTATTTTTTGTCATATTTCGATGAATGGAGGCTCGAACCGTTACTTTTTAAATAATACTACCGGTATAAATTTGGGTTGGAATGGGGTAGGTGTTGGGGGAGCTCAGGGTGCTAGTTCTTCGGCATTTACAAGTTACACAAACGGAACGTGGATCCATATCATCGTGGTGATTCCATCGAGTGGAAATACAGTAGCCTATGTAAATGGTAGTTTAGTAGCAACACCATTGACTTCCACTACCATATCACCGGGAGCAACATTTACCAATGTTAATACTGTATTATTTGGTTTGAATGGGCCCTCAGCTGGTGTGTCTGGTTACATCAATAATTTTTATATATTCAATCGCACATTGTCCGCAACAGAGGTGACAGCATTGTATAATCAATAATAATGTGTTTGTAATTATTTTTACGTAACATTATACACTACGTAAAAATCGACGGTTAATGGTGACGACGGGTATTGCGAGTTTTTCGGCAATACTTACGTTTTGTTCCCTTGGTCATTTTGCAACTGCGTTTAGCGCTGCGGCACACTTTACGAGTACGTCCCTTGCAAGGTTTCTTCAATCGGTATCCCATTATATATATAAACAATATAAAAATATTTCTCTCTACTATAAGGATGGATTACAACAATTCGTTTATATTTATCAAACCTACGCGCTTTCCCGAAGAATCTTTTTATTATTTTATCAAAAATAGTTCGATCCGTCTATTAAGTGACTCATCCGCCTTTGGATTTGTATATCGCTGCCAATTCAAAAAACCCGCCAAAAAATCTCCTTACTTTTACCTAAATTCCAAAGGAGATACTCAGGACGTCACAACCATTGTTTTAAAATGTCTTTTAGTCAATGATCGTATCACCAACAACTGTGATGGCGATGATAACGATCACTATTGGGATTATAAACGAACGAAACCGACCGTAAAAGTATCCAAGCGCCATTTTGATATGAAAGACCGATTTTTCGAAGAAGTACGTAAACAAACCCTTATTTCTAAAAAGGGGCTGAATGCAATGAACCGCAACTGCCCCGTCGCCCTTTTTTCTAAATTGTACGGAGATCGATCTAGCAAAGGGAAAATCTTACAAAAGTTGCTGTTACGACGCTGTCATTCGAAAGAAGATCGAAACCCCTTACAACAAATGTTGGACGAATTGTCGTTCCGACAAAACATTCCGCATCAAGCCAATAACCAAGATCCCACATTAAAGTATTATTTCGGCATTTTGGCGATGGAAAATATCGATTCTACCTACGAATTGTTCAACGACATTGTGAAACCGATTATCATAGACGATATCATTGCGAAAAACCCCGAACTTTATAAATACGACAGTATGGTATTGTCCCCCTATTCACAACGATTACGGTGGGCATATAATACTGCCCGTTACGAGTTACTAAGAATGGCAATAGATACGGGATACAGCCACGGGGATTATCATACAGATAATATGCTAATAAACGAAAAAACGAGAAAAACAATGATCATCGATTTTGGTAGATGTAAAAAAATAGCGAATCATAAGGATATGCTGGATTTATGGAAAACCCCGGATTTTGCTGTCTTGCTTAAAATGCTTTTTCATAGCACATTTACCGACGAAAAAAAAGACGATGAATTTATGTGGATTAAAGGCGTCGACGAAGAAGATACCAAAATTTTATTATTTTTACACAAAATGCACAATGCTTCCTTAGAAAAGCAGCGTATAGATGATCTTTATAATTTGATGAATGATACGAATACGTATAATGGTATTTGCACAACAGACAATATATCAGGGGGGTTTCATTTGTTCCACCACATTTCGGAATCATTTTATGATATTACCCGTACATTTCTCGCATTTCGCCATAGGTCATAGGTCGACCGGTTTTTTGTTGAAATTCATCGGCACCTTCTTTGACAATATTCAGAAACGTATTAGCATTTGTAGTCGGATCTTTCAAAGCTTTGACTACCTTTTGTTCTCCTTCCTTCTCTAACTTTTCTTTTAGAGCCTTTTCCATAATAATAAATATAACTATTATTATTTATATTTATTTAATTCAATTTTCCGTCCAATTTTTTATTAAATTATTATTATATACATAGTCGTAAATGGTAGGTGTATTTAGAGACACACTAGGACAATGCCAAATAGCACCCTATTCTAAAATGATTCCTACTGCAATCACTGGTCTAAATGCTAATTCCACGGTGGCTGGTCAAATCACCCTAAGTTGGTCAGGAGGGCTCGGATCCAATGTCATATACTCTTATGTTTTATCTACAGGAACGATACAGAGTGTAAGTGGATCAGCAAGCCCAGTTACTATCACCTTGACATCGACCAATTCGGTAACTACCACAGTAACATTGACTGCAACAGTATTAGGAGGTAGCACGAGTGCTACGTCTTTGTCTGTAATAACTACTACACCGATAACCGCAACAGTTACTGGGTATACATCCTCTGTTGTCAATGGTTCTTATACTATTTTTACGTATAATATTCCCGGTTACACATTATCGAATGCAATTACACTTACTGGACCGACTTCTTTATATGTTTTAGCTGTCGGTGGAGGTGGATCCGGTGGATCAAGTTATTCTGCTGGTGGTGGAGGTGCTGGTGGTTTGGTTCAATCTGTTCTAAATTGTACAGGTAATAATGATGTTATTAGTATTTATGTTGGACAGGGAGGTGCAGCTGCAACGGGAGGAGGTAATAATGGACAAAGCACTACATTCACCATTACTGGTGCAGATAGTGCAAACAGTTTTACAGCTTACGGTGGTGGTGTAGGTGGAGGCGCTAGTGCAGCAGGAAGTGGTAATAATATTGTCGGATCTGGTGGTGGTGGTAATAGTAGTAATTCTTCATTTAATACTGGTGGTACTGGTACCACAGGTCAAGGTAATTCGGGAGGTACTGCAACTGCTAGTTCCAATAACTCTGGTGGAGGCGGTGGTGCCGGGGGATCTGGTGCTACTCCTGCAGGTGGCGCGGGTATTATAACAAATACATCAACATTAACTGCATTAAGTGGTAGTACTTATGCGTCTTACTATTGGGGTGGTGGTGGTGGTGGTGGATATGCTAATGTTACTGCTGGTTCTGGTGGTATTGGCGGTGGCGGCGGTGGTTCATCTTTTTCTGGAGCAAGCAGTGGTACATTTGGTACCGGAGGAATAACTACAGGTCAAAATGTTGCATTAGCAACTGTAGGAGGAGCAGGTTGCGCTAATACCGGTGGTGGTGGAGGTGGTAGCTCAAATAACCAGCAGGGTGGTTATGGTGGTAGCGGTGCAGTGTTAGTTTCGATTCCTACGGTTTATATAGTAGCTCCAACTGTTTGGTCGAATGCTAATATACCTCAACCTAAATTGTACTTTCCATTTAGTAAAGATATGTTAAATTATGCGAGTGGCACAGGTGTTCCTTTTTGGTATAATTATCAAGGAACTGGAGCTGTCAGCATAACTAGTGGTCTTACTTTAAATGGAAGTGCGGGATGTTTACAAAGTACTGCAGGAACATCTTGTTTAATGGCGACTACTGGTTACCCTAACAATAGTTTTATATTCCCAACAAATTCTAATGGATACACTTTCTCATTATGGGTTTATTCTACGGTTGCCAGTGGGTATCCTGGTCAACCCTTTTCCATTAATGTTTCAGGAAATACATCAAATTATGGAATTCAATTATATGGTTCTTCTGGACTAAATGGTGGAATAGCTTCTATGTTAGGAACTGGATCTAATATTGGGGGTAATTATGGTTTTACTATAAATACTTGGCATCATATTGTAATGACAATGACAACAAGTGGTGCCATTTCTTATTATTTTTACCCATCATCATCATCAGTAACCGGAACTTCTTTTACTGGAACCGGAACTTATTCTAGTTCACCTGGATATAGTGATTTCCGTATTTTTGGTTCAAATAATGCTAATGGTACCGGTTTAGGAGCAAATTTTACAGGATTTCCGTATTCTTACCTTAATACATCAAAAGGAAATACAACAGCAACATATTATATTAGTGATTTCTACTATTTTGATGCTATATTGACACTTGCTCAAATACAATGGTTACATAGTAATCAAGCTATTCATTAACTATTTTAAATTCTTGGATAAGCTTATCAGTTCCATAAATTTTGTCCTATTTTTCTTTCGGTTGATGTAACCTCTATTTTTTATTAAGGGAGGGGGTTTCAGGGGGAACCGTAGGTTCCCCTGACCCTGAATAGTTAGGTAATTTATCCACATCCATTACCACCATATTTTTGACAATTTTTTTCATCAAAAATTGTTTAAAAAACGGGAATTTCAGTTGTTCCTGAGGAGTATGTTTATGACAGGTTCTCGCAATCATTTTATATAATTTAAAATTGGGATACCGTTCTTCTCCATTACGTTTGTAGAGAACATTTTTGTCTTCGTCGCTCGTGATCCACCGATATATGGTTTTCTGTAGTTCGTTAAACGTCGCCACCGTTTCCGGTTCATCATCCTCAATGATAAAATCGTAAATAGAACAGCCTAATCGGGTCAAATCAAAACTATAATTCGGGTCTAGCCGCGGTTTTTTCTCATTCAAATAGGGCTCGGTATTATACTGGGTGGCGGCATCTCCACCTACTGCGAAACTATCACTGCAAAACAGGTGCCCATTGAATTTATAAATACTACGGCCGAAATCGATGATTTTAAATATTTTACCGTAAGTGGGAACTTTATAGACTTGTTTGTTGTACCTGTAATATAAGAATTTAATATCTGTATTGGAGAACATTATGTTGTTGGTATGGAGATCATTGTGGGTCAAATGGAAGGTTTTTTGGTAAATAATCAGGGTCATAATGACCTGGAAGAGCGCACTGGCAGCAGCATCTTCTTTCATCAAATTGTTCATAAAGAGTTCGTCCATAGTGCCGTCACCACGTTCCAAACATATGAGCTGGACCGGGAAATCCTTGATATACGCAAATTGTTCCGAGCCCTCTTCAGAAACAGAGGATTCGGTTTCCCAATCGTTCTCGTCATCGTCGTCCCCACATTCTGTCGAACCTCCCGTACCACTGTCACAATCCTCCTCTATTTCGCTCGATGAGTCCGAAGAAGATTCGTGATTGTTTACGTTCTCTTTTTCATAAACAATGTTGTCAAGCCCACTTTCTATGATGGTGTTTTCATCTAAGATTTCCAAAGTTTCTGCGAAAGTATCAATATCAATTGCATCCGTAATCAGGTTCTCTTCTCCTATTGTTAATTTTATTTTGTTAGATCGAGAACCTCCATTTACATATTCACTCGTAGACATACTCATCGTAAAGGATTTGTTGACATTTTCTAAAAAATAGGGGGAAGATTGGAGAAATTCGATATCATCCGACACATTGACTTTGAATACTTTTTGCACACCTAAAAAGGTGCCATAGTAATCGAGACAATGCACTATTTTATGTTGATGTAACAATTTACTGGCTAAAAAACTAAAGAAATTATCTACATAGGATGCGTTGTTTGGATCACGTAACTTAGGAATATCAGTTTCGCTATAAGACAAATAAGGATGGGGGAGAACATTCAATCCAGTATTGTTTTTATATTTACCTGTCATAAAACGGTAGGGATCTAAAAGGGGTGAATATTTGATAAATATAGGCATAGTTAGTGTGCATAGGTTCTCGGGATCGTACAATTCTTTGTCATTTTGAAAATGAAATGTATGATTTAACACAATGTTGTCATAATTTTTCTCATTTGTCTTAAAAAAGGTGCTGTATATAGGATTGTAGTTTTGTATTTTGTCAATGGAAAAAGGGTTGTAGTTAAATTTTAGATCTTCTGGGGTAGGTTGGTAACAATCTTCTAAAGTTCTCCAATCAATTGTTTTAGCTTTCAGATAATTCACACAAAATTTAGGGGTATCCATTAATTGTATAGGGGTTTTATACATTTGTTTTTCATTGGTAAAACTCAGGGGAACCGATGGTTCCCTAAGTTGAGCTTCGCTCAACAAGGTTGAGAACCCGTAGGGTTCTCTGACCCCTGAAACCCCCTCCTTTATAACGGAAGTTTTTGGAATCTATTTCTTTAAAGGGAAAGGTTCGGAAAACCGTAGGTTTTCTGATAATATTATAAAATACTAAAATATATACCTGGTTACTATGACATTGGAGTTGAAGAAATTTAATATGCGTGATATCACCTTTAAACCGGATGAAAATAAAGGTCCTGTAATCGTTATGATAGGTCGTCGTGATACTGGTAAATCCTACTTGGTAAGAGATTTACTGTTTTACCATCAAGATATTCCTATTGGCACGGTTATTTCAGGAACTGAAGCTGGTAATGGTTTTTATTCTTCTCACGTTCCCAAACTCTTTATTCATGAAGAATATAATTCTGTGTTAATCGAGAACATTTTACGTCGACAAAAAGCCGTACTAAAACAAGTAAATCATGAGATGGCAACTTACCGTAAGACCACTATTGATCCCCGAACATTTGTTATTTTAGACGATTGTTTGTACGATCAAACGTGGACACGGGACAAGCTTATGCGACTTTTGTTCATGAATGGACGTCACTGGAAGATTTTTTGCGTAATTTGCATGCAATATCCGCTCGGTATACCGCCTAATCTTCGAACAAATATTGATTACGTTTTTATATTGAGAGAACCCTATTTGACCAACCGAAAAAGAATCTGGGAAAATTATGCGTCAATGTTTCCTACTTTGGAAAGTTTCTGTGCAGTTATGGACCAAACCACGGAAAATTACGAGTGTTTGGTAATTTCGAACAATGCAAAGTCAAATAAGTTAAATGACCAAGTATTCTGGTATAAAGCACAAGACCATCCTGACTTCAAATTAGGTGCAAAAGAATTCTGGGAAATTAGCAAATCGATGGGTGATGATGATGATGGCGAAGCTTATGACCCAAGTAAAGGTAAGAAGAAACAAGGTCAGACAATCAATGTTAAGAAGACTAAATGGTAGCCTGATTTTATATAATAATGCGCAAAAATTATATAAAAATTTTTGTTTTCGTGGTGAATGGTAGGTTGTTATTTTTAAATACTTCGAACAACATTGTTAGAATGATAGTTGAAAAAGCATCATTATAATGGTTGTTGGAAGTATTAACAATAATATCACAAAATAGTTTCATCTAGACTTATTCTCAGTGCACTAGACTACTTATCTATATAAATGATTATTATTTTATATAGATTTTTTGAATACTAATCTTCTTTATCCTTATTCGATATTTCTATAGAAATATTTTCATCCGTATCAATATTCTTACTGGAATTTAAAACAGTTTCGTTATGTATTTTGGCTGCATCAGCGTCCGCTACTTCACGTTCTTCAAAGTTCACCTTTTCTTTCACACCAATCAAATTACCCTCTTCATCAATCGTCTGGGTAAGAACATTACCACTCTTTCTAGCTAACTTGATGTTCTCTTCAATGGCTTTACGCTTGGTCTCGAGAACCCGTTTGTCAAATTCTTGTTTAGCAAAAGTTTCATTCTTAATCTTCTCCTGATGCAATTGATTCAATTCCTCCTCTAAGAACTGCACATTGCCGGTCTTATACGCCTCAGGATCCCAAGGAATCCAAATACCCACAGGACCCACAAAAATGTCGTGATTGGGATCTTGTTTACGGAGAGACACACATTTATTTTGCGCTTCCTCCTGATTCGAAAACACACCGCGGACTTTGAGACCACGGACCGAGGTTTGGAAAGCGTGTTCCCTGTTAAATTGTTCGTTGATCTTGTCCTCATTTTTATCAATAAAATTCTTGTAATCGTCTTCTATCGATGACGCTCTTAATTTGTCTTCTTCCTCTTTAGAGAACTCTTTAAAATCAGCCATAATATTGTCACTATTTAACCCGTATTTGAAGGAAATAAAATGCAAAAAATCCATCGATTTCTCCATAGATTTAGAAAAATCCCATTGTTTGATAAATTGATTAAAAAGGTAGGTTTCACGTTTCTTTAGGATCTTTTCAGGGCTTACGAAAGACATACAACAAAATTTTTGACCGGCTATGGGTGGATCCTCATCACATAGATCAATATATTTAGGGTTTTTTTTCCCATCAGGCATCGTTTTCTTCTCAAAGGTACCGGGTTTTGCCATATCAATCTCTTTAGTATAATTCTAGGCAATAATTTATTTAAGTGATTTCTTTATCATAATATATTCCAGTATATTATATAATAAAAATAGAAATGGGTGCCACGTTTGATTTTAATGAGCTTGTTAAGCGCGCAATTAAATATATTATCGAAGGTCTTGCTGTTGCCCTTGTTGCACTCTTGATCCCTCGTAAACAGTTGAATGTGGAGGAGATTATTATTATTGCCCTTACCGCTGCAGCTGTGTTCTCCATCTTGGACGTTTTCATCCCTAGTGCTGGTGTGACTAGTCGTCAAGGTTTAGGCGCTGTGGTTGGTGCCAATTTGGTAGGCGGTCTTCGTCTAGCCGCATAAGTATTTTACAGTATTTTACGTTAAATAGTTACAAATATTATATGATTTGATTATATAATATTTTGGATGGAGGGTGAAGTTCCTACTACTGTGAGCTCAGAGCAATGGCGCGCCATAAATGAACAAATGGTGGATCTTAGAGCCAAATACGATCAATGTAAAGCCCAACTGGAAAAATACACGAACAATGATCGTCACAAACGGTATTACGAGCAAAACAAAGATCGTGTAAAAGCCAATGCCAAACAATATTTGAATAAATTGAAAGAGGAGAACCCTGAGAAACTAAAAGAATATCGACATAAGGCGTATATTAAACGGAAGACCCTTAAAGCGGAGAGCGAATAATCTATTTCGATAAATTTTGTGCAATAGTTGTCAGGGTTTGTAGAAAATTATGAATATCAAAAATACTGTTCGGTATTTTTTTCATATATTCGTGAGCCAATTTGATGCAAACCGGATCTTCCAACAATTTATTTATATCATCAATATTATCATAATAAAGCGGATAATTTTTACCCAGAATTCCTACTACCGCAGGATGTTTGTTGACAAATACTGGAGTATTTCTTACAGTACATTCGATCAATGTATTAATGGCGGATCCATCGACCAAATTCAAAAACACCAAATTGTTGGTTAATAAATCATCGTATGTTTTATTATCTACCGCACTCATAACGTCCATACGTTTATCTATACCGATTAAATACTCTACCATATGTTTTAACCAATTGTTTTGCAAATTCGTCTGAGAACAAAATTTGGGTTCTCCCTTATCATTCTCCGTCGATAGCCCGTTAGGGCTATCTATGGAGAATCGCCGTTTTGCGCCACCTGGCGGTTCTGCAAAACGTCCATTTATTTCTAACGATGAGAGAACCTTTTTTATCTTTTCTTCAAAATCTTCAGGGGGATAATAGTTCTCCATATATCTTCCTTTTAATGCCACTTTTCGTATTCTATGTTCGACAGGTTGCCGATCCCTTTTTAAAATATCTCGGAGATTCAATAAACATCGTTTCTTAGGTGGATCTATCATTTCTGAATTTTTAACCATAAATCTAGGAAATAAATCTAATTGATAAAACGAGAAAATATTACGTAACCAACCACCAATATGCAGCAGTTTCTTATCTTGATTTTTCAAAAACAACTCCATATCGAATTTCGGCACCTGAATTTCGGTCGGGTGTGACAATACAAAGATCGGTATTGGATCTATTTTACGACTTGCAAATTCGTCTTCAAATTGATGTTTTAAATAATGGGACAGTACGATGATCCCACTGCACATAGGTAAGCTCTCTAAGAATTCGGGGCAATCAAATAAAACACTATTGTTATACTCACTAAATGTCTGATCAAACGTGTGATGTACAAATCCTATCCAAGGTTTGCGGTAAGGTATGATTCCAATTTGCTTATATATTTCGCGTTTCCAATGAAAAGTTCGATCTACGTAAAGATCCAACAAGATCGGGGCATTCGAATTGTTAAAAGGGATTAGGTTCTCAAAAACGTGTTTCCAACCTGAACGATGGACTCCTGATTGATCATTTTGATCAATATATCCAATATTAAAAGGTCCTTCGGGGTTCTCGGGGAGAACCGGTGCCCTTTTATCACTATTTTTATAATGTTGGAGAACCCATTTCCATTCACTCTTATAATTGTAGGTGATTGATGAGAACATTTTATCTAAGAGACCGTGGTTGTATTGGGAATCAATATGACCTGTTAAAAAATAACTGGTCACGCAAACAATGACATTCTTAAGCATTGGATCGACCATATCACGGAAATCTTGCACATTATGTTCCTTGGAAAATTCTTGCAATCTATTATAAATAAAATCGATCAATTCTGACTCATTTTCACCTATTTTTCTATTATAAATAGGGTTCTCCGAGAACCTAACAATGTCGGTTTTTATAGGAGTGGATAACGGTGATTTAAACCATCGAAGATTTGAAACGGGACACAAAGTGTCCAAAATTTCAAATTTCGAGGTAGATCTCTCCGAAGATGTAACGGGACTTGTCCCGTTACAGATCTTCAAAGGGATAAAATAGGTATCGTACAAATCCTCTTCTTGATCATTAGGTGGTGGTGGTGGTGGTGGAATGATATCCAACATTAGCGGTGTAGTTACCTTGACCGGAGAAAATATCCTTGATTCTAACATCCGTTTTTCGGCTTCATAATAACATTTAAAGTTCTCGAATTGATTCTTTAATAATATTTTACCACGGGTATGATGTCTTACACAATCTAAAAAAGTCATCATCATTTTTTTCGAATTGAACGACAATGGCAAATCTTTCTCGTTCTTGTCAAACACATACTCGTGTTTCCAACCGATATCTAACAGTATATTTTTGATTTTTTTCGTAGTATAGATAGGAATCATAGGTACCGCTGCATTGATGCTGAAGAGAGTACCGTGGAAACGCATTGGTAATGACATATAGAAAAGGGGATAAAGGGAGAGTATTTCACCGAGAGACAAAGCGTAATCTATATTAATGATGTTGGAATGATTTTTCATATGACGGAGAACATCGTTATGAATTAATATGTCGTTTTCACAGTTGGTATCATCGGTCTTATCTTCTGCGGTTGGTTTGGTATTGAAGGGGAGGAGAACTAAATAATAACCCTTTTTTGTAAGTTCTTCTAAGAACCGGGCAAGTTCTCGCACAATTGAATCATAACCTTGTTGATAATCGGGATGGAAAATATGCCGACATAAATTTACATTGATAATTTTCTTGGTTTTATGAAGGCTATAGAGCCCACTGTAGAGCTTTTTATACATATCATTGTTCGAAGGGCTCGGACTAGGATTCGGCTTAGTAAGACTGGTGAAGTAGGAAGACGGATTTTTCATACTGAAAGCATCGGGTAAGAAGCAAGAGGCATCTGGAAGGTACGAGACGCGGTTTTCGTCAAAAAACTGGGAAAATAAGGGGATATCTTGCCGGGTTCTCAAATAAATGTGGTCGAATATGTCGAGCTTTTTGAGGTTCTCTGACTGTAGGAAAATAGAATTGTAGGGGATCCCTACTGAAAAAGCAATGATTTTCGGTCTATTTGGTATATTAAAAAACTTTTGATTAATCTTATCTAAAAAATAGTTATTGAGAACATCACCGCCACCGAGCAGGATCATAGTGTTCTCGAGAACATTGTAATCAGCGAGCTTATCACAATCTACAAATTCAATGGTTTTGGGTTTGTAGGTAGGAAGATGGGTGATGATATGATGGATAGACCATTTGTATTGTTCGTCGCCTAAATTGCAATGATTGTAGTAACCGACAACGAGAACATTCGTCATATTATTATATACGTACTATAAAATAATACCTTAAAAAATACTCTAATAAAGGAGGGATCTTAAGGGAACCTTGGTTCCCTTAATTAGATACTAGGGATATATAACCACCCCAATGTATTGCATACCTGCTGCCATATCTGGTCTTGAGCACGCTGTTTTTCCAAATCTTTCAGCAGTGGTATATACGGTAAATATTGGGTCTGATCCAAGAGAACGCACAATTGATACAGCGTGTAAGTATAATTGAAAAAATTCGTGCGATTGGCTGGGCAATGCATCGCCCACGGTTTCTGGATCTCAATAAAAAGTACACACAACGTTTCGTGGAGTTCTTCGTTCATAATGGGCGGTTTGATTCCAAAGAGCGAATTGATGTACTGAATATGTTCAAAATACTTGTTAAGACCGAGTTTTCGTAAGATATCACGCATTTTGTCGTAGGTGATTTGCGACATATCCTCAATCCGCTCCTTCTTGATACGGGCTCGGATCGCATTGATCACCTCCTCGGGAATCTGGGTCGTCTCTTTGGCCTGGAATTGCGACAAAATCTCTTTGAAATGGTTGAGTCGGATGTAGGCGGTATACGACACTTCATTCGGTGGCTCTTTGTTGGTCGGCTTGTTATTATCGATGATATAGGTAATGAATTTCCCGCAATCTTTGTTGTTACATATGAGAATACCCTCTTCGTCCTGGGGGATCATTTCCCCTCGCCGGCAGAACTCGCAAACATCGGAACACTGAATGAAATCTTGGATGTTGCCGATTTCGCCGTTGACATTCCGCCAATATTTTTGGTAGAGTTTTTTGGATTGGCTGTATTTCTCAGAGTTGGGGTTGACCGTATCACTACCGTCTTTTTCAGGGGTGGCTTTGATTTTAAAGAAGGAATTGATGACATTGCAGGATTGTTTAGGTTCTTGGTTGTCCGCATTGGAAATCTGCTGTTTCTGTTCAAAATAGTGGAAGATGAACTTGGAATTGTCGAGCAAATACCGTTTTTTTTCTTGCTTTAGAGAACCTATTTGTTGTTTTATAGACTGGACTTTGTCGCAAATATCCATATATTCGTCGATTTGATGTTCTCTTAAGGTGGCAATTTGCCCTTTTAGCCTTTGTTTTTCTAGGATGAGTGCGGGAATCGTGGTAGATTCGATGGTTTGGAAGTGTTGGAGCATTTCACCGTGTTTTATGTCGATGGTACTGTGCAGCTCTTTATGCTGATTTTGTTTGGACATTATTGTTTTGGTATTTGTTTCTATTAATGGGAGAACGTGTTTTTATATGTTTTTTGTGGGGTTAGAGTTATTTTGTTGATTTAATTTGTAAGGTTATTTTAAATAGGGTAATATGGCTCCAAAAAAAGCAAATCTAAAAAAAATGCCTCCTACTGCTGAGGAAATACTTAATTCAGAATATAAAAAATTAATAAAAAATGAAGACGAAATCAGTGCATATAGAGAATTCATCGCAAACGAATTTTCAACATCATTAAGTAATATTGATCAAAGTGATATCAATATAGATGATTTTTATACAATAAATTATAATAGCAATACTGCAACAATAGGTGTTACCGAAAAAGGCAGAAAGCATTTACTTGATGAGGTATATCACGATTTTCACGAAAGCATTACTATGTCAACTATAGAAACATTATTTACAAGAACTAATTTTATTAATAAAGAAACTTTTGACGACTGTAGTAATGAGGATGAAGTCTTAATAAATTCTAATTTATTAGGATCATCCTGTATTTCTTATGATGGTAAAAATAAATATATTTGGTTTCCTTTATCGAAATTAAAGAGCATTTTTTCTGATAAAGATAATTTTGAAACGTTTCTACCGATTACAACTTATGAGCATTTAGAAAAATTATGTATAATAAATGGGTTTGAAAATATTAACGATCCGTATTATTTTATTGTGGATGCGCTAAAGCGTAATTCGTGTGTATCTGGTATAAAAGACAGATTAAGAGATACGTCAGTTAGTTTTTACGATATTGAAACAAATACCAGTAATTTTAGTTATATGGATGCGGCAAATACTGAAGAATATGTAACTTTTAAGGATTTTGCGTTAGATCCTGAAAAATATATAGAACCATCACCATCACAACCACCACCACCACCCTCATCAGCAAAAAGTGCAACCGAAGAAGATAATATAATAGAGATGATAGCTTGTACAGTAATTATCCCAAATTTTTTGGAAATTAAATTTGAACCTACGTTTGAAGGTGGAGAAATTTATAACGGAACAAAAATCACATTGACTGATATCTATAATAATAATAATACAGTATTATTTACTTTTAGTATTTTTGTTGCCTCCGTCGCAGAAGTATTAGAAGTGATAAAAAAATATCTTGGAATTGAACCAGAAAAGGGGACAAGAAAAACTAGTCAACCTCTAATTGATGAAAAAATTAAAGCAATAAAAGAAATGAAAAAAAAAGGTCATTCTGATAGTAATACAAATACATTTAAAATAGTATTAGGTATACTTTTAGCCAAAACATTTGCTGACGAACTTCAGATTGTATTACCTGTGAGAAAAATAATTTATGCTACATTTGATAGACTTGCAGCAGTTGGAGTAGCTCGTACTAATACAGGTATTAATCATAGTGTTTTATATGAGAAGGGAATAGGTATTATTTGTCTTCGTAATATAAAAATATCATATTTATCTTGCTTTTTGACAAATATAGAAAAATATGAAATATGGTTTAAAGATAATTTTACAAGCGAAAGTGATATGAAAACAAATATTTTTAAATATATTACTTTTTTTTATGAATTAAAAAATGAAATTAAATATAGTGATTCTGATATTCAAGATAAACTTTTTGAATTACAAAAAAAACTAAGAAAACAACGTTTTATGACTAATGAACTATCAATAAAAATTGCTAAATTTAATAATTTTATTAAAAATCATTTATCAATAAACGATTTTGATTTAGCAGATATTAAAAGATACCTTTTTAGTAAATATAATATTAAAAATGAAATATTTGACAATGAGATGAAAGAATTAGTAAATTTAATAACTACAACTGAAAATGATATTAAAATAGAACGTGAACGTGATCGTGATCGTAGTGATCGTGATCGTGATCGTGATCGTGATCGTGATCGTGGTAGTGATCGTGATCGTGGTAGTGATCGTGATAGTGATCGTGATAGTGATCGTGGTAGAGTTACTTCTCTTGGTCAACGACAACCACAAGAACAACAACAACGATCACGATCACGATCACGTGAACGTGAACAAGAACAATTAAACGAAGAAAAATTACGATCACTACTTGAAGAAATGTCAGACAAATTAAAATTTTCAAAATTTATTGAAACACAACAACAAAATGAAATTTTATTAAAATATATAGAAGTATCATTTACAAATTTTTTAAAAGAATATAAAGAAAATTATTCTTTTATTGAAAATATAAATCCACTAAGTCAAGAAAGCAGTACAACTATTCCTATGGATACTGATAGAGAAACTTCAGTAATAAAAGATACTGCAGTTAGAAATTATAATACAATTATTAGGTATTCAGAATATTTACCAGGTTTAGAACAAAAATTATCTATTGATACATTTATAAAATATCTAATATTATTTACAAATAAATATGAAGTTGCAGAAATTTATGATTTAGACTATGATCCTACTGACGTTGCTACTATAATATCTTTATATCAAACTAATAATAGGACGCAAAATAGTATACAATATAAACCAGAAGAATATATTAGTAATATAGAAAAATATTTTGATAATGAACAAACAAAATTCAGTATTAAACCCATATCAGGTGGAAAAAGAAAAAATATAAAAAAAAAACTAACAAAAAGAAAACTTACAAAAAAAATATATAATAAACAAATAATATAAATATGCAAAAAATACAAGCCTACGTCATATCCATAATTACGATGCTAGCGGTTCTCTATATTCCCAATGCGACCACAATGCAATCTGTTAATTCAGCTTGGTATACCTGCATCCGACCAACCATTACCCCACCTAAATTCGTATTCCCGATCGTATGGACCCTTCTCTACATCGCCATTGGAATCGCTTTAGCACAGACTCTTCTAGCTAAATCATCGCACGATCAATCCCTATTGTTATTTTTTCATATTTGGAATTTGGTCTTAAATGTGGCGTGGTCCATCGTTTATTTCGGTAAACACGAGATAGTTCTCGCGCTATTCGTATTATTCAATATGATCATTACGACAATGTTTATTTTATATTATACGTACTTGGTGCTTCCCGTATGGGTCTTCTGGCTCTTACTACCTTATTTGGGATGGCTTTATTTCGCCTGTTTATTGAATTTTTTGTCGGTATTAAAGAAATGTTAACATTTATGGGCTACAAAACTTACTTTTTGGTTCGCAATTTTTTCTTTGTCTAATTCACCATTATGAAGCGTATAAGTGGTTGAAATCATATTATCATAAAGTGCAGCCATTTTTATATTATTTCTTTTTTTATTTTTGAAAGGAATAATACCAGAGTTGGATTTGGTCTCGCTCATCGGTAAGGGTTTGAGAAGCCCAATGGGAAGATTTTCGGTATTCATTGTTATTGTTATGGTTAATGTTCTCCTTTTACGGAAAATTATTCAATTTTATCAGCAAATAACTCGAATATTTTATCTAATTCTTTACTTTGAAAACCAATTGTCTTGGAATTTTTTACGATAATTGGGTCAATATTTTTAGAAATAAATCGATCGTTATCCAAATCAAACAGTTCAAAATGTATATCGTTATTTTCTGTTTTTTTAACTACTAATCGAATATTGCTTTCAAATTCGTATTTCAATTTATTTTCCGATTCCGTAAATTGTAATAATCTATGATATTTATACGTATAATCACCTATTCGAATTACCTGCAATGATTTATTCTTATCTGCCGCATTTTTACGACAACCTATGCCGATATATATTTGATTTTCTGAATCTAAAATCCTATCAAATTTTAAACAGTAATCTTTGCTTTTATCAAGGTAATTCTTAGATAGATTTTTCTTAGCATTTATGTATGGATCAATAGGATCCATCATTTTAGTGTAACTATTTGCAATATAATTTCCCATATTATCTGATAATATAGTTTATACTGTAATATTTTATGTCAATTTTGCAGTTATATAATTGCAGGGAACCTACGGTTCCCTGCAATAAAATAGTATAGTAAAACGTATTTATTATCTTTTGAAACTTTTAAGACCATTGGACAAGATGTATTAATTGCTTCTTGTAATTATAATGGAAATACTAATCCTAGGTTTTGTAAAGTTCATAAATTAGATGGAATGGTAGATGTAACTCACCAACGGTGCATATTTAAGGACGGTGATTTAGAATGCGATCATCGACGATTATATAATAACTTCAAAGGAGATAAGCCATTATTCTGTGCAATTCATAAAAGTATTGGGATGATTGATGTTAGTAATAAATTATGTGAATTCGGGAAATGTCTTCGAAGACCATCATATAATCTTCCTACGGAATCAAAACCATTATTTTGTTCGGATCATAAAACTTCTGAAATGGTAAATTTAATAGGTACCAAGTGCAAAAATACGTGGTGTGATAATAGATTTCAAACCAATAAAAACGAAGATTATTGTGTTCGTTGTTTTGTTCATATGTTTCCTAATAAACCGAATTCTCGGAATTATAAGACGAAAGAAAAGGCGGTTTGTGATTTTATACTCGAGACATTTCCAAATATGACATGGATTTCTGATAAACGCGTAATAGACGGTTGTTCTCGTCGTAGACCAGATTTACTTCTCGACTTGGGATATCAAGTAATTATTATTGAGGTTGATGAAAACCAGCACATTGATTATGATTGCAGTTGTGAAAATAAACGTTTAATGGAATTATCGAAGGATGTTGGACATCGTAATATAATTTTTATACGTTTTAATCCTGATGATTATAAAGATCGTAATGATACAAAAATAAAGTCTTGTTGGAGCGTTAATAAAACCAATGGATTAATGATTATTACTAAAAAAAATAGTCCGGAGTGGAATACCCGTTTACAATGTTTACAGGAACAAGTTCAATATTGGATAGATAATAAATCTGGAAAAATGATCGAGACAGTGCAATTATTCTACGACGAATGTTGATTTTAATAATAATAATAATATTTGATTATTTATTTAGGCATTTATTAGCAAAAATTAACTTATACAATTTAAAAGTTCTTTTATTTTCTATATATACAGTGTGAATAGCAGTTAAATTATGAATTTCTATATTTTGTTACTAAAAAATAAAAAAATGAATTATTTTTATTTTTCCCAGATTATTTTCTCAACGTAAGGTATAACATACACACATGGCGGGCGGGTTAATGCAATTAGTCGCTTATGGCGCACAAGATGTCTTCCTTACTGGAACCCCTGAGATCACTTTCTGGAAGGTGTCATACCGACGCCATACCAACTTTGCGATGGAATCCATCGAACAAACCTTCTCTGGTCAAGCCGATTTCGGTCGCCGAGTAACCTGCACCATCAGTCGTAATGGTGATTTGGCTTACCGCACCTACCTCCAAGTGACTCTTCCTGAGATCAACCAATCTATGTCCAACTATGCTCGTTGGTTGGACTTCATTGGTGAGCAATTGGTTGCCCAAGTTGAAGTTGAAATCGGTGGTCAACGCATTGACCGTCAATACGGTGACTGGATGCACATCTGGAACCAGCTCACTATGACGGAGGAACAAAAACGTGGATACTTCAAGATGATCGGAAACACCACCCAACTTACCTACATCACTGACCCTGCTTTCGCTGGTATCTCCGGACCTTGCGCATCCACTGGTTCCATCAACCAAGTGTGTGCCCCCCGTAATGCCCTTCCTGAAACCACCCTTTACATTCCCCTTCAATTCTGGTTCATGCGTAACCCTGGTCTTGCCCTTCCTTTGATCGCCCTTCAATACCACGAAGTCAAGATTAACTTGGATATCCGTCCTATTGGTGAATGCTTGTGGGCCGTCTCCACCCTTACCTCCGGAAACGGAACCACCGTATCATCCTCCACTGCCTACCAACAATCCCTTGTTGCTGCCTCCCTTTACGTCGACTATGTGTTCTTGGACACTGACGAACGTCGCAAGATGGCACAAAACCCCCACGAGTATTTGTTCGAACAAGTGCAATTTACCGGCGATGAATCCGTCGGAAGTAGTTCGAACAAGATCAAGTTGAACTTCAACCACCCTTGCAAAGAGTTGATCTGGGTTGTCCAACCTGATGCCAACGTTGATTACTGTGCATCATTGACCTCTGGATCCGTTCTTTACAACACCTTGGGTGCTCAACCCTTTAACTATACCGATGCCATCGATGCCCTTCCTAATGCCGTCCACGCTTTCGGTTCATCAAATGCTGAAGCTACTGTCATTACCAGTTCTGGTCTTTTCGACTTGGCTGGTGCTGAAAATGCCTCTGCTGGTGGAAACGCACAATCTGGTCTTTGGTCCTCCAATGGTGCTTTGATGAACCCTTTTGATGGAGCTCAAGGTACTGGAGCTAACAATGCTGGTTCCCTTGTCTCTGATGCCGGTACCTTCGTGCTCTCTGAAACCGCCCTCGATATGCACTGTTGGGGCGAGAATCCTTGCGTCACTGCCAAACTCCAACTCAATGGCCAAGATCGATTCTCTGAACGTGAAGGATCTTACTTCGATGTCGTGCAACCCTTCCAACACCACACCCGCGCCCCTGACTGCGGTATCAATGTGTACTCCTTTGCATTGCGCCCTGAAGAGCATCAACCCTCTGGCAGTTGCAATTTCTCACGAATTGATAACGCCGTACTGCAATTAGTGCTCTCAGCCCCCACTGTCGCCGGAACTTCTACCGCCAAGGTACGTGTCTACGCAGTGAACTATAATGTATTGCGAGTTATGTCGGGAATGGCCGGAGTAGCTTATTCAAATTAGAACAGCATATATGCAGTCATTATAATAAAATCATAAAAAAAATCTGAAATATAAATAACTAGTTTTTTCTTTTTGTTTTATAAAACAAAAAGAATATAAAGAAAAGCAATGATATAATGTATAGTAATGGATGCATCTTTGAATATTGTGAATTTGATTGAAAATAACCCTATTACTAAGCTTTCTAGCAACTACAACAGTGTTTTAATAAATAAAATTAAGGAATATTTTTCAGAAACTCAGCAACAATTGTTTGTTACATCTTTTTATTGTTATCTCAATTATAGCCAAACAAACGATTTTGTTATTGATTTAGATAATGTTTGGAAATGGCTAGGATATTGCAATAAAGCTAATGCAAAAATTGTATTAGAACGAAATTTTACGAGAGATAAAGATTATAAATGTTTGCTCTTGCGATCGCAAGAGCAAAAAAAGGAAGGGCGTGGTGGTCATAATAAAGATACTATATTACTAAATATTAAAACATTCAAATTATTTTGTTTAAAAGCAGATACTGAAAAAGCAAATGAGATTCACGAATATTATGTTAAACTAGAAGAATTTTTACAACAAGTAGTTCAAGAAGAAAATAACGAATTAAAACAACAATTAGAAAATGTTAATCAAAACTTTGATAAAAAATTGGAAAAAGAAAAAACAACTCAAAAACAACAATTACTTCTTAGAAACTACGGAATAAACCACGCATTGGTGTATATAGTTAAAGTTAAAACATATGAAAACGGAGAATACGTTGTTAAAATAGGAGAAAGTGATCACTTAGATAACAGATTCAAAGAACATCAAAAAAATTATGAGGAAGCCATATTATTAGATTGTTTCCCTGTAAATAAAAACGTATATTTTGAAAAATATCTACACGGACACGATAAAATTCGCCCAAACAAAGTGAAAAACTTAATCGGCCACGAAAATGAAAACGAACTATTTTTGGTAGGAAAAAATCTTACTTATAATACAATTTTACATACAGTGAATGAAAATATTAAAAATTTCAAGGATTGGACTGTGAATGATATTATTAAAATTGTGGAAAATGAAAATCAAAAATTCCTGGATAGATTAGGAAACAACAATGCACCATTGCAAAGCACATTTTCGCCTAATAATGATTTATTATTAACGCTTATGGAAAAAATAGATAATCTCGAAAAAACCAATAAAGAAATTCTAGAAAAACTTAATGGACCTAATAACAAAACCACAACTAATTTTGGCGAACCATTAGTTACACTTGGACCCAGATTACAGAAAATTAATCCAGAAACAATGAATTTGTTGAAAGTATATGAATCTGTAACGGAATGTTTGAATGAATCTAATAATATTCTTAAAGCATCAGGTTTAAAAAAAGCTATAAAAGATAATACGGTTTATAATGGTTATAGATGGCTATATGTGGATAGAGATAAGGACCCAAATATTCTTGAAAATGTTCCTGAAACGAAGGTTACACGATTGCAGAATCTTGGTTATATTGCCAAAGTCAATATAGATAAAACCAAAATATTAAATGTTTATTTGGATAGAAAAACTGCTGCATCAGAAAATGGTCATCTGTCTTCATCAGCTCTAGATAACCCAGTAAAAAATGGGACTATTGCCAATGGATATATCTATATGTTATATCAAAACTGTGATGACAATCTTCGTGAAGATTTCGAAGAAAATATAGGTGAAATAATTTTATATAAAGATGGAATTGGGCGTTATGATTCAAAAAACAACCTTACTAATGAATTCAGATCTAAAGAAGATTGTTGTTTATTCTTGAAAATGAGTGATAGAACATTGAGAAAAGCTCTTGAAACAAAACAACTTTATAATAATTATTACTATAAAGGTTTAGGTTGTAAAATGAAAGCCACCGCCTAATATTTTATATTCTATTAAACAAAATATAAAATTAATCGTCACAACCTCCTTCACAACAATCATCACCACCACCACCACCATCACAACAAAAACAACAACAGCAACAACCTGTATTATTGTTACTATTATTTTTTCTATTTTTATCATCGTTTATACAACATTTGAAACAACAATATTTATCACATTTACTATTTTCTTTTTCACGATCCATCATTTGTGCAGCCGGAGCAACCATTTGATGAGTAGGTGTGCTTGCTATTGATTCGTCTACTTTCGGCACTTCTAACTCTCCCCGTAACCTAGCATTTTCTTCTTCCAATATTTTAATTTTTTGTTTTAATTCTTCATTTTCCTCTGAAAGCTCCCTTTGGGAACTTTCTACGGAAAATCTATCAAAAATTACGCCACTATGTGGCTCCATTTTTGGTCCATTTTCGAGATCCATTCTACAAATAATACCAATTTAATATTTATATCATTTTATTATTTACACCTTTTTACATTTCATCTTTTACACATTGATATACCTAATAACATCGTTAGCTAAGCAATATTCCATCAACTTTGCACAAACATCCGTTTTCAAGTCTCGTTCATTGAGGGGAATGTATAAAACAATGTCCGTATATTTGACAGACGGTTCCTTTCTTAAATCACCAGTATTTTTCGACAAACAACATTCGACTTCGTCACCGTCCGAATCAGTAAAGAATACATTATAACGCGATCCATCATACACTATTTCCCCATAACATAGTCCATATTTTTCGCAGAATTCTTCTACTGCTTTGTAATCGTCTTTCCAACAGCGTAACTTCCCACTATTATTCGAAGCGCTATGTTCAGCTGAATCAAAGTTTATACCGTGTTTTTTTGCAAACGCTGTGATTGCATCGTGGTCAGGGGGCTGAAAGCCTCCAACAACTAAATCTGCAGAGCGCGTTGCGCTCGGAGGATTTTGGTCGTCTTTGGAACATCGTAACATATTTTGTGGGTTCTCCATTATTATTGTATTTTATCTTATAATAATAATTTTATATTATTTCAATTTTATACCATTAAACATTTTAAACCATATATAATTACAGAACCTGACAGTATAACGGTGAAACCATTTATTAAAATTAATTTATAGGACAATTGTTTATTTTCTAATTGCAACCTATTTATGGATTCTAATGATTGAGATAATAAATAAAATGAACCAAACATACAAGACGATAAAATAATAGAATTGTACATTATTATAATTATATAACGATAATTTTATATAATTATTATCAAAAAGTATAAAAACAATAAACGTATTATAGAGTACAAATGTCTACTTTTTTACAAAAATTACCCGAAGAATTGGAAAACCAGGTTCTCGAATATACCGGAAAAATGAAGTTGCGTAACGGAAAATATATAAATCAAATTCCGAAAGATGATCCGAGATACGATATTTTGTTGACTATACCACCCAAAAAGGGAAAAATATGTATGATGTACAATCAAATGTGTTATATATCACTAGTGAATAAGGATAAAAGATGTATTATTGCTTATATAGAGAACCATCCGAATCATCCAGAGGGTGAAATGAGCATCGCTCATATAGGTGAAGAACGACTCTATCCTCACGTTATAGGAAATAAATTCCCGCCCTGTTTTTTACCAAACTTATCCGATGTCAATAATAAAAAAAGATGGATAGAATATTATGATGATTAGGGTCTATATACGAATATCCCCTTTCTCAAAAAGTTCTTCCAACATTGCCAGCGAACCTGGCCATAAAGACATAAATGGAAAACTATTCTCAATTTCGTAGCTTGTATTGCATAGAACGTGAAACTGTATTCTTACTTCTTTCTTTATATCTTCGGACAATTTATCATATTCCGTCTTTACTTCGAGAACTTGCTCCGCACTCATTTTTGCATCATATTTTTTATCTAATACTACTATAAAATCACCCTCATCATTAAAAATAGACATATATACTCCATAAACATTACCATCTGTATAAATTCCCATTACTGATTTATATCTCACAAAATCTTTATACCTTTTTATTGGGGTAATTCTTCAAATTTCGGTGTAATTAATAATAACTCTTCCAATGGAATATTCATAATAGTTACATCTGGATTTTTTATAGATATCGCTTGGTAACTTTCTACAAAATATGCCTTGTTTTTGGTAAATTCAAGACGTACTATTATATTTTTATCGGGGTTGTAATTACGTGCAGCTAATGCTTTATGTAGTGGACGAAAATCTGGCAAAAACATTGATAGTTCTCCAATCTTTGTGTCTTTATCTAATACACAAAAGTATTCGTTATTCGTTCTAGAACGAAAATATTCGCCATTAATATGATGGTCTGTTGAAAATTTTTGTTTTGAACCATATTTAAAACAATCGCTAATTGATTGATTGGATTCATAGGCAGGATTCAATAACCTATCGAAAATAGGATGTACTGAGAATAGTGCCTTCGGAATCATAGATGTCATTTTCATATATAATTGTTTATGATTAAAAAAACAAATCTAAATCAATTTTTTACCATTATAATATACCAAATCCTATTTTATTATTTTTGAATATAACACTTAACACCGTTTTTTTGGGTGTATTAAATATAAATATGTATGATCCAACATCAAATGGGTCTACTTGTTCATCATGACGAATTGTATATTGCTCTTTAGAAATGTAATCGACTATTGAAATTGTCAAATTTTTATCTTCAGGCTCATCTAATTCAAACCATAATTTACCTTCTTTAATTTCAAAGGACATATATAAATTTTCTTCCAAAATAATTTGACTAGTAATATTCATCATTGATTATACGTATTCATTATTTAACAAATCTAAATCAATTTTTTCCGCATAAATAAAATTCCATTATTCTATTCTTTCTTTTATTTCATTGATAGCAATTTCTACACCCCTTACTTTATCTTGTAAATAAATTTTATCATAATCACGAAAAATATCTTCCCAACTATCACAACCGTGGTACTTATAAATCAATTTGAATATATGGGTTTCTTTTTTAGATAATATCAAATATATTTCTAATAATTGTTTCATCTCTTCCAGAGTCCAATCATCAAATGCTGTATTTGGGTCTTCCATTTGGTTTATTTTTTCTATTATACTTTCCATTTACATATAAAATATAAAGTATTGTTTATATTATTTCGCGTAAAAATAGTATAAACAATGTTCTCCAATACCTACAAAAATATATGCCGATCTTTTGTTCTAACAATTTAAACACCCAAAATGATCTTCTAATGAAAAATTTAATGGAATTTTATGAGAACCACGAGAACCTGCAACGAATGATGCATATCATCAATGGAGAAACCAAAATATCTTTACGAATTGTCGATTGGTTTGTCACCAATTATGCTAAGAAATATTATACAGTTTATGAATTACCTGATCAACGCGATCCTATTGGATCACAACGTTTCAAGGTTTACAATGATTACAAACTGAAGCTCAAGGCTTATTCGAAGCGTCGTTTTGACCCCTTTTGCCGTTGGGAACGCATCTCGGTACCTTATGACGATGAAAAAACAATGGAGACCACGATAGGACAACTCAACTTTTTTAAATGGGCTATTGAGAACCAAATCATCGACTTTATTGAGAACAATTATGATACGATTGAAACTGATATGAACCATCGTAACAGCACATCGAAACATCGTACTTCCACAGATTCAGAAACCTCTGTTTCGACCGTATCTACCGACGCATCGGACAAGTCCGATAAGTCTGACAAGACCAAAACAAGAAAAAAGCGTGAAGAATTGTCGGTGTTTGCCTGTAAATGCATTAAAAAGGAGGATATTAAAATTGTGGTCAAATTTAACTAGAAGGGAACCTACGGTTCCCTTGCGACCCCTCCCTTAACGAAAGGATTTCTAATAATAAATAATTATGTTACCTGATAAGCTAACATAATTCAGGGAGGGGTCGCAGGGGAACCGTAGGTTCCCTGCTTTAATTAATTTTATTAGTAATATAAAGATATTTCAATATAATTATCTAAGATGGATATTTATATTTATAGTACCGCAGCATTATTAGGTTTCGGCACAGGATTTATGATTGGACTTTATTACCTTGTTAGAAAATATAAAAATTGCGAGAATGATTCTACCCCACTAGAAAGGCTAAAAAATGCACTATTAACATTTGCCCTAGTTAATATTAAAAAAGAAGATATGGCAAAACTGTGTTATGACTATGAAAATTTCACGGCGATAAATTTCCTGCATTGAGTGGATCTTCCTTAGCTCACGCGTGTTATACGTATATTTTTAATAGGTCAACGTTTAGAAAAAGCATTATGTATAGTAAAGCTATGGAGAACAAATTGGATGCAATTGAAAAATACTTAAATTTACACTTAAACACACAAGAACAAACATTGGAATTTTTTGAGAAATTTTGCGAAAAACACACAGAATGCTGTAAAGATTAGATACTATCTGTCTCGTATTCTTCACCTGTAAAGAGAATATCACTATCCCAGAACCATCCGTCATCATAAGCATCGCTCCAACAATCGTCAAAACATTTCTTACATAAAAGTTTTGTTTTTTGTCTTTTTTCTAGAATATAATGTTTTTCGTCCGAATAGATTTTGTTCTCCACATTGCAACCTTCACAAAGTCCAACCATTTTATAGGAATAGTATCTAATAAACCCATCGATACTTTTCATCATATTATTATCATTCAAGGATTCGTCCAACCTTAATACAGGAACCGGTTTTTTATCATCGTTTTGGTCAGAGAAGCTTTGGTTCAATTTTATTGACTCGATCCAATCTTCGTGTTTTTTCCGGCAGTTTTCCAAATATTCCAATGTAATGTTCTCTTCACCGGGTCGGGCCCTTTTTTTAATGCGTTCAATATTCGTTTTCACATCTGTATCTAAATAAATGATTGCGTCCACAGGTATTAATTCCATTTTTTCGTAAAACATTAGTAAAATCTGAAAGTTGACCTCATCAATGATTCCACTTTCTCGCAACATTTTTGCAAATATTGCACAGCTGGATTCCATAGACCTTTCACAAATAATCACAGTATTCTCATCAGCGTCTTTCATTGCATCTACCAAACGTTGATGAAACGTAATATAAGCCATTATTTGAAACGGCAATGCGTACTTTTCGGGTTCTCTATAATATTTTTGAAGAATGTTCTCCTCGCTATCCCGAATAGAATTCCAAATATCCAGTGGTTCTCGTAAAAACACACATTTTTTTTCATCGATACCACGCTCTTCTAAACGGCTAAGAAGTGTAGTTTTTCCTGAACCAATGTTACCTTCGATAGATACAATATATGGACGTCTCATTGTTATAGTAGTATGATTGGTATTTTATCTGTGTAAAATAAAATATCAATTTTTCCGTAAAAAACATAAACATTGTCAGTGGTATCATAAAAATAACTATGACGAATAAAAAAGGAATTATTATAGCTATATTGGAGCGTTATGAAGAACTTCTTATCTATAACATCAACTTGTTACGAACCAACATTGGCTGCGATCTTCCGATCGAACTTTGGCAAATTGGTCAAGAAGTTAGCAACAAAGCCCAGGATTTTTTAGAATATAAAGAGGTAGAATGGAATCTGACATTTAAAAATGTCAAGGATTATACCAAGGATCCTGAACATTGGCGCGGATACCAAATAAAGGCATTTATTATGAAACATACCTCGTTTGATGAAGCAGTTTTACTCGATTGTGATAGTTTTTTTCTACAAAATCCCGAACAAGGTTTTGTTGACCCCAATTATATGCGCACAGGAACCTTCTTTTTCAAAGACTTTTTAAGACACTGTCCCAAATCTCCTGAAGAAGAAGAAGCCAGAAAACAATGGTTTCGTAAAATGATGCCATTTCCCTCCCCCTATTTACCGAAAGAATGTTATTATTTATACGACTTACCCTTTACGGCACAACAGTACTGGTTTTATCAGGAATCTGGTATGGTTTATTTAAACCGCAAAATGCACCCCAAAGTCGTCGACAAAATCTACGAATTAAATAACAATCACAAAGAAACTTATCAATATGTTCATGGAGATAAAGAAACGTTCTGGATTGCTTGTTTGCTATGTAACGTTCCGTTTTATATGAACCAAACTCCTGGGATTAATTTGTATCCGGATATTCAAAAGCCAATGTCATATCAAGACAAATTAGGTCCAGCTTTCACACATTTATATATAAAAGATGAGAACGTTTTTTTATATTACTCACAAAAGGCATATCCCGATGTTAGTAAAATCACGAAAGATGATATTTTGAGACAAATATCTTAGAATAATATATATGAAAAATCAAAAAAAAATAGTGATAATATTTATATTATTACTTATAATACTTTTATTTACCTTTTTAGGTGTAAAAAAAATAAAAGAAGGATTTGATGATAACTTTAAAATTTGTTATATAACAGCAATTTATGGTAGTTATGAATCTACTTGTAAACCATTTATAAAGCAGACAATTCCATCTGATTTTATATGTTTTACTGATAACGAAAATATAGAAAAAAATGGATGGACAATTGATACTAACCCATATCATATAACTAATAAATCAAAATTAGATAATGACGAATATATAAATTCTATGTCAAATAATAAACATACATTTAATATAGCAAAATATTACAAACAACAATTTCAAAATATACCAATTTTACAACATTATGATGTTATAGTTTGGTTAGACGGAACAATTAAAATTACGAATCCTAATACTAGTGAATTTATTAAAAATAAAATAGAAGAATACAAGATTATAGGATGGATGAACGAACTTCATTCAGGAATTTTAAAAAATGAAGTTGATAATACAATTATGGATCGCTACACATCTACATTTTGGAATAATCAACATCAACCTTATCAAGATATTTTTAAACAATATAATTATTATGTTGATGATGGATATAATGATGATTTCTTTAATGATGCACCTACAGCCAATGAATTTAATAAGGATAATATTGGCGTTTGGATAACTTGTTTTGTTGCATTTCTGAACAAAAATAAAGAGGTCACTCAATTTCTAGATTTATGGTATTTACAAACTTTGAAACATACAACACAAGACCAGATGTCATTTCCTTATGTCTGTTATAAAACCGGGATTATTCCATATACGTTGCCAGATAAAGAAATAAAAGGTACAAATCCACATTCATCTACTGATTTTTACGAAAAATTACAGCACGGTAAATAAGAATATATTTATTTATGGTAAATTTTTTTCTTTTTATGAATGATAATTCTGGAAATTCTCGTATTTATATATATTCTGTTCGCTCCATAAATCCCCATAATTTTTTTCTTTCCTATTCTTAGTTTGTTCTATCACCAATGTTTCGTCTTTTATTAAAATTGCTTTATCATAGTTTTCTCGTTCTCTAGAAACAATCAATATGGCTTTTTCCGGGTTAGGAGAATTAGGATGAATTGTAAAATCAAAATCAAAATTTTTCATTTCATCCTCCGTGAACATTTTTTTCAATAACAATGGTCCAGTGGGTTCTAGAGAACTTTCACCATAATATTTTTCACTGACATTTTTCACTATTTGTTTGATAGCATTTAATATCTTAGGATTCCCCTTTTTACATACCATAAATCCGTTCCATACCCCTCCACCGCCTGTATTAAAATCTCTTACGAAATATTCTTTATTCGTAACATCAACTAATTTAAATCCATTTATTGGCTTCATTTTAGTGTCCAAGTAAATACCCCCTTTTTCATAAAGTATGCAATATCTCATTAAATCTGCTTTAAACGCACCAGGTATAATTTTATTGTAAGCTTTTTGCACATCCTCCTCAAAGTAATCTTCTAAAAATTGTATACAATCATTTTTATCATACATTTCACATTTGAAACCAGGGTTCTCCTTTTCAATGTTTTCAAAGTTATTTTTAATTAATTCAGGAATTGTATTTTCTTCATTAATCCATATTTGAAAAAAATAATGTGGAACACCATTACCTTCAAACGTTTCATATTTTTTATTTTTTAGATATATATAGTAAAATAAAATCACGATTATCAAAGGAACAATAATATAATAAATTTTACCTTTCATTATTATATTATATCATTATTTATTATTATGAATTATACTATTATTGCAGGAACAATAGTAGTAATTATTGCAACAATTATTATATATAATTATTATAATTTTAATACCATAATAGATTTAGTAAATCCAAATGATTCAGCCGTTTATACTGATGAAATTATTCCCAAAATAATTATACAAACCTGGAAAACAAACAGTGTTCCTCAGCGTTATATGCAACTTATCGACTCAGTAAAGAAGTACAACCCAGATTACGAATACCTCTTTTTCACGGATGAAAGCATCGAAAAATTCTTTAAAATGCATTATCCTGAGTATTGGAACACCTATACGAATCTACCCGTCAAAATACAAAAAATCGACTTTTTCCGTTATGTTGCCGTCTATCATTATGGCGGATTTTACTTAGACCTTGATGTAAGTGTATTAAAACCCTTTAATCCATTATTGCAATACTCGTGTATCTTCCCTATAGACGAATACATCGATATTCGTTTTTGTAAGAGCCCTCGTTATAAACCTTACTGTGACGCAGGGCATAATTTTTTGTTAGGGCAGTACGCTTTTGCTGCAAGTCCCAAACATCCCTTTATCAAAAAATTAGTGGATAATATTCATATGAATCTGAACAAATACATACGCCAAGTAGACTTTAACTCGGAAGATTACATCTATAAATCCACAGGACCTGATTTCGTCACAAATATTTATATGGATTATAAAAATAAAACTGGGATTAAGATATTGGACAATGGACGTAGACAATATTTTGGCGATTATGCCCGACACAACTTCTTTGGAACCTGGAAGTAAGGGAAACCAAGGTTTCCTTAGAGCGCCGTAGGCGCTCCAGGTTGAGCCCTTCGGGCTCGGACCCCTGCGACCCCTTCCCTTAATAAAAATAATTTATTTTAAATTTATTATGGTTATTGCAAGTAACCATAATAAAAACTTTTGAAGATAATCATAATAAATAATAGAAATTAAAGGAGGGGGGGGTCGGGGGGAACCATCGGTTCCCCCGAATTAGTATTCGTTATAAACCGATTCAATGATATCTATGAAACGGCGTAATTCTGTTTGAGGATATGGCTCTTCCTCTTCCTCTTCCTCTTCGCTATCTTTATTATACTTGTAACCCGATATTTCATTATTATCATCATCATTTTCCCTCAAATACTCGTAAGTAATGTCATCAAAATTCTCAGGGAAATCTGGGAAATTTATCAATGCCAAACTCGTGTCCTTAGGATCGTGAAAATATTCCAACAAAAACTCTATCATCATCTCTTTATTATCTACATAATAAGAAAATGTTCCCGTACTTCCGTCCTTCTTATGATATCCACACCGGAGACCAAACAATTCCGTCTTATAATCATAAAACACATAAACGCAACATTTTATTCCGATAGGAGATATTTCCTCTGTTGTTGTAGCACCAAAATCACAAATTTTAATTACTAGAGTATCACCTGACATTATCGTAAGATAAAATATAATATGAAAATATTTTTATATTTGTTTTTTAGAATATAAATAGTTACATAAGCAAAATCATTGCAAAATAAACTAACAATGAAAATGTGGTTTGTTTCACTGCACTTTTTATCACTAATGGAGAACATTGTGTTCTAATAATACGTAATAAATTTATATAAAATGGTGAATAAGATAATATGATTCCAGCTATCACATACTGCGGCACATTATTCGTAGACAATTCTATTAACATATTTGTAAAACCCGCAGTTACTATACTACCCGCAAAAACTACAGTTGCATTTTCCCCACAAACTACTGGAACGGTATTAATACCGTTCTTCCTATCTCCTTTCACATCCGTTATATCTAACAACAACTCGATATACATCGACGCCATAAATATGGTTTGGCTCGTCAATGTTACAAATATATTATTTATAGGAGTTTGTAATGATAATGCTACAAATGGTACGGTAGCGCTTACTACCAATGCACATACCAAATTCTTTATTAGAAACCAACGTTTCAGAATCGGTGTATAGAAAAAAATGGTCCACGAAGCCAAAAACCAAAAAGGTGCAGCACTTACCGGTAAACATAGAGAACCTATTATTGGAACAGATAGGAGCAATACTATTGTCATAATTTCTGCCTCACCTCTTGTCACCGAACCCGTTATTAGCGGGCGTTCCGGATGATTGATCCGGTCGGTTTCTATATCAAATAAATCATTTATTACCATACTCGCAGTTGTTATTATATGAATTACGGAAAATGCTGCCCAGAATTGGGGAACCAACAAAAAATCCTTGTTAGCTATATATCCACTTAATCCTACCAATATAGAAGTTGGGACAAAGTTCTCTTTTATACGTGTAATATTTACAAGTCCATCTATTTTTTCATTTATAATCAACGGATTATTATTATCAAAATGATAATTGCATAATATTTTGGTTTCTATTTTTTTATTTTGTAAACTCTTTAATAAAAACGAATCAGAGAACCTGCTTCCAAACAAAAACCACCATAAAAAAACCAATTTTACCATTACTGATGGTATAGTCAATTGTTTAATAGTTTTACGCTATTTATTTATTATCATCGGTCTGTATCCCAATATATCCAATATTTTACTGGTCGTGGGAAATTCGGTCGCACCATAAATGTCCTGTAAGATTAACCATTCGAACATTCCGCCTCTATATACGTAAACTTCCGAGAACCCTAGCGACACCAATTGTTGATACTTTTTGTCTGTCGATTCGTCCAGATCGTTTTTACCATAAATCACTATTTTTTTACTAATTCCCTTGGTCAACATATCATTGATCAGGTTCTCTTCTTGGTCATAAGGAACCGTATTTCGAATCAAACATTTTTGTTCACTGATCAACATTGTATTGATAATAAGATTATTTGTAGGGTTCTTTACACATATCTGTAGACCCTCAAAATTTATGTATTTTACGGGCTTTTTAAGTAATCCCCAAATACTATTCATCTAGTAAATAATTATATTATTGTTTGTAAGTACTAATTTAGAGATATATTTATATTAACGATAATATGACGGTGATTAATGATATAGAAATTGATGATATTCATTACTCTAAAAATGATATTAAAGAAGCAATCATCAACAATGATCCCATTGATAATAAACTACACGTTATTGTGGTGATTTCGAATCCCTGTCTCTTTGCCCGTCGTTATATTTTAATGAAAGAATTTATGAAACGTATTGAAAGTGAAGAACCCAATGTTCTCTTATATGTGGTGGAACTCGCCTACGGAAAACAGCGTTTTCTAATCACCGATAAAAAAAACAAGCGACATCTGCAAATAAGGTGTGAAACCCCCCTTTGGCACAAAGAAAATATGATCAATGTCGGTATTAAAAAATTGTTGCCAGAAAATTGGAAGGCTGTTGCTTGGATCGATGCTGATGTGGAGTTTGAGAACCCGGAATGGGCCTCAGATACCCTGAAAATACTCAACGGATCGAAAGACATTGTCCAACTTTTCAGTCACGCAGTCGATATGAATCCTATTGGTGAAGCAATGAAAATATTTACTAGTTGGGGGTATCAGTATACCAAACATCTTCCATATTCTAAAGACGCGACCAATTTCTGGCACCCCGGTTACGCTTGGGCCTGCACTAGAAAAGCCTATGAGAAAATGGGCGGATTGTATGATAAAGGCATCTTAGGATCAAGTGACAATATTATGGCCTTGAGTTATATTCAAAAAGGGGATACGATTGCTATTAATAAAGAGAACTCTGAAACTTACAAACAATCTGTCACTGATTTCCAAGAACGTGTTAAAAATATGCGTGTTGGATATGTTCCTGGGTTAATACGACATTATTATCACGGCTCCAAAGCTGACCGTAAATACGGAGAACGATGGAAAATCTTGATTAAATATGCTTATTGTCCTCTGAAACATATTACTTATGATAAAAACGGCGTGTTGGTTCCTACTTCTGAATGTCCATCGGAATTATTATCGGAAATTATGGATTATTTTTCTGAGCGTAATGAAGACGATATTTATAAAGACAAAAATATTCTAGAAATGATACAAAAATTGTCGTCTGACGACATATCTGTCGAAGAAGAAGATGATGAGGATGATCCTGCAGATATGGCACAGCAAATGGGTAAAATGTTAGCAAATTTAATTACATCTCGTAGAGAGTAGGGAAACCTACGGAGCAGGGAACCTACGGTTCCCTCAATCGCCCTTCGGGCGATCCAGGTTGAGCCCCTGCGGGGCTCGGACCCTGCGACCCCTCCCTTAATGGAAGGTTTTCTAGAC
>Ga0209084_1000219_pt1 | contig 55330 bp, 51 predicted proteins | sample C_130820_MF_Meta_FD_187309 | JGI IMG/M metagenome (GOLD analysis project Ga0209084, IMG submission 187309) | Freshwater microbial communities from Lake Croche, Canada to study carbon cycling - C_130820_MF_MetaG (SPAdes) (version 2) | ecosystem: Environmental > Aquatic > Freshwater > Lake...
GAGTGGCTAAAAAAGCCCCTGCTAAGAAAGCAGCAGCAAAGAAAGCTCCCGCTAAAAAAGTAGTCGCTAAAAAAGCTCCAGCTAAAAAAGCGCCAGCTAAAAAAGTGATTGCCAAAAAAGCCCCCGCTAAAAAGGCAGCAAAAAAAGTTGTTAAAAAGGCACCTGCAAAAAAACGCACGCCCAATGCAGCTTTCATGAGACCTTTGACACCTAGCGCAGCATTGGCTGCCGTGGTAGGTTCCACTCCCTTGGCGCGTACGGAAGTCGTGAGCAAGCTGTGGACTTACATCAAGAAGCATGCTTTGCAAGACAAAGTCAACAAACGCAATATCAACGCAGATGACAAACTCAAGGCTGTCTTTGGCAAAGGCCAAGTCACCATGTTTGAACTTGCCAGCCTGATTGGCAAGCACCTGTCATAAGTATTTATCCTACTGAAAAGGGCCGCTCTAGCGGCCCTTTTTTTTTTACAACTTCATCTCGCTTTGGTAAACATAAATTCACCAGGAGAAAGTATGGGGTCTACATTGACCTGAATGGTGTCATGCGGCCCAAATTTACCCTCCAACAACATTTTGGATAGCGGGTTCTCGATACGCTGTTGAATGGCTCTTTTAAGCGGTCTGGCGCCAAAAATGGGATCAAACCCCACCTTGGCCAATTCTTCAAGCGCGGCAGCAGAGACATTCATGCCTAAATCCATTCGAGACAAGCGATCGGACAGTATCTTCAATTGGATATCGGCAATTTTGGCAATGTCTTTTGCGTCCAATGAGTGAAAGACAACAGTCTCGTCAATTCTGTTCAAAAACTCTGGTCTGAAGTGATTTTTCAATTCATCCCATACCGCCTCTTTGACTTCTGCATAGTCGGACCCAGCCATTCTTTGAATCAACTGTGAGCCAATATTGGACGTCATGGCAATCACAGCATTTTTAAAATCAACTGTCCTGCCTTGACCATCAGTTAATCGTCCGTCGTCCAATACCTGCAAAAGAATATTGAACACATCCGGATGCGCTTTTTCGATCTCATCTAGCAAGATAACGCAATAGGGTTTGCGTCTCACAATTTCGGTAAGGTAGCCACCTTCGTCGTAGCCCACATACCCAGGCGGGGCCCCTATCAGTTTGCTCACAGAGTGCTTCTCCATGAATTCACTCATATCAATGCGAATCAGGTGATCTTCACTATCAAACAAGAAACCTGCGAGGGTTTTGCAAAGTTCGGTTTTACCCACACCTGTGGGTCCTAAAAACAGAAAAGAACCTGTCGGCCTTGATGGATCGCTCAAGCCTGCACGGCTTCGTCGAATGGCGTTGGAGACTGCCACGATGGCTTCGTCTTGCCCCACCACCCGCGCATGAAGTTTCGCCTCCATCACCAGCAATTTCTCACGCTCACCTTGCATTAATTTTGATACAGGAATGCCTGTTGCGCGAGCAACAACTTCAGCAATTTCTTCAGCACCCACTTGTGTGCGAAGCAGTCGCATTGGCTTGGGTTCGCCAGCCTCAGTTTCGAAAGCATTCGCCGCTTTCATCCTTTTTTCCAGTTCGGGAAGTTTGCCGTACTGCAGTTCAGCCACTTTATTGAAGTCACCTTTGCGCTTGAGTTCTTCAATTTGAAAACGCGTCCGGTCGATTTCTTCCTTGATAACTGCGCCGCCCTGTGCTTGGGCTTTTTCCGATTTCCAAACTTCCTCTAAGTCCGCATATTCCTTTTGGAGCTTGAGAATTTCCTCTTCAATCAGGGACATCCGCTTTTGTGAAGCTTCATCTTTTTCTTTTCGAACAGCTTCTCTTTCAATTTTCAACTGAATAAGTCTTCTCTCCAACTTGTCCATGACCTCTGGTTTAGAGTCAATCTCAATTTTAATTTTGGCAGCTGCCTCATCAATCAAATCAATGGCTTTATCAGGCAAAAATCTATCTGTGATGTAACGGTGAGAAAGTTCGGCGGCGGCAACAATAGCGGGGTCGGTAATTTCGACACCATGATGGACCTCGTACTTTTCTTGCAGGCCGCGCAAAATGGCAATCGTTGCCTCGACCGTTGGCTCGCCGACAATGATTTTTTGAAATCTTCTCTCTAAGGCTGCATCTTTTTCAATGAAGCGTCGATACTCGTCTAAGGTGGTCGCCCCGACGCAATGCAGTTCGCCTCTGGCCAATGCAGGTTTGAGCATATTGCCCGCATCCATCGCACCTTCAGCCTTGCCTGCGCCCACCATGGTGTGAATTTCATCAATAAAAACGATGGTTTGACCTTCGTCCTTGGAAAGTTCGTTGAGCACGCTTTTAAGTCGCTCCTCAAAATCACCTCTGAACTTGGCACCCGCCAAAAGCGACGCCATGTCCAAAGACAGCACACGCTTTCCTTTGAGCGAATCGGGCACCTCTCCAGCCACTATGCGCTGAGCCAAACCCTCCACAATCGCGGTCTTCCCCACACCGGGTTCGCCAATCAAGACAGGGTTGTTTTTGCTGCGCCGTTGAAGGACTTGTATGGCACGGCGAATTTCATCATCACGACCAATCACTGGGTCGAGTTTGCCCATGCGTGCACGCTCGGTTAAATCGAGCGTGTATTTTTTGAGCGACCCTCGTTGGCTTTCCTCATCAGCAGACTTGACAGTTTGCCCACCTCTTAAAGACTCTACAGCCGCAGCAAATGTTTGCCTGCTGAGGCCATGTTTTCTAGCGATTTGACCCATCTCCGACTTTGAATCAGACAGGGCCAATAAGAACATTTCGCTGGCGACAAATTCGTCCCCCTTCTTCAAAGACTCTTTTTCAGCCGCCTGCATCAAAGTCACAAGGTCACGCCCAACTTGCACTTGGTCTTGTCCATGAACTTCAGGCAATTTGTCCACTGCCTCTTCGCTATCTTTAAGAAGGCTGGCAATGTTGACACCGGACCTAACGAGCAACGAACGCGGGCCATCATCTTGTTTCAGCATAGCCACCACCAAATGGCAAGGCTCTATATAGGCTTGGTCTTTGCCTAGGGCAAGAGACTGTGCGTCCGACAGTGCTTCTTGGAATTTAGTCGTTAATTTGTCTAGCCGCATGTCTATTCCTTAAAACCTCATCTCAGTCAGGTGAGGCGGCATACAAGGAATTCAAGGAGTCGATGGAGCCTAATCAACTCACCAAGGCATTTCGGGAGTCTATGCCCCATCTTGCCAAGGCTTGGTCGTCACTGACTCTGGCGTCTACCCAATGGGAACCTTGTGAGCCCGCCTCTTTTTTCCAAAATGGCGCCTGCGTTTTCAAGTAATCCATTAAAAATTCACAGGCTTGAAAACTCTGACCACGGTGAGCCGATGTGACAGCCACCAACACAATTTGGTCTAAAGGACCCAGAACACCAACGCGGTGTATTACTTTAGAAGAAATTATGTCAAATCGCTTGTGCGCATCCACCATCATCTGCTGAATGGACTTCTCCGTCATGCCTGGGTAGTGCTCCAACTCCAAGCTTGCAACATCCGTCCCTTCATTTCTGTCTCTGACGGTTCCCACAAATGCACAAACTGCTCCAACTTGTGGTTTTGATGATCGCAATTGAGTCACTTCATGACTGAGATCAAAATCTTCTGTTTGAATTCTTACTTCGATTGACATACTAGCCACCCGTCACAGGAGGGAAAAAAGCAATCTCACAACCCTCGGATATTGTTTCACTGCCATCGCAAACGACTTGGTTAAGCGCCATTCGAATTGCTTTGCCAAAAGCCAACGCTTCTGCAAATTTGGGTTGCGCGAGCATCAACTCAGAGCGTAATTGGGACAAATCAGCAGATTGAGTTTCAAACTCCAACACACTGATACCTAATTGCTCTCTCAGAGAAGAAAAAAATCGAATGGTGACTTTCATGACATCAAATCAGTAAAGGAGAGGAAGTTAACCATATCCCCAGGCGAGATGGTTGTACCTGGTGAATTGTCTACCAAACCATCACCCCAGACAGCAGAGGTCAGCACACCTGAACTTTGGTTGGGAAATAAATCTAAACCGCCCTTGGTGTTGAATTTCACACGCAGGAACTCTCTGCGCTTGTCGGCCCTGGGCCATGCAAAATCCGCTCGGATTTGGGTGGGCCTGACAGCCAACCCAGTACAACCTTGAAGTGACAAAACAAAGGGTCTGACCAGCATTAAAAACGTCACCAAACTGGACACGGGATTGCCTGGCAGTCCAATGAAGTGAGCGCGTTTGCTTGGATCTGTTCGGTTGTTGACATGACCGTAAGCGAAGGGTTTTCCAGGCTTGATCGACAAAGACCAAAGCTGTAATTCGCCAAGAGACTGAACGGCAGGTTTGACAAAATCAGCCTCCCCTACAGAAACACCACCACTGGTCAAAATCAAATCATGATCAAGAGCAGCACCAGATAGTGCGAGCAAGGTTTTTTCAGGGTCATCGGGGACATTACCCATATCACTTACTTGACAACCACAACGCTCGAGTAAAGAACGGAGAAAAAATCGGTTTGAATTGAAAATAGCGCCGGGAGGCAAAAGATGAGGCTCGACATCACCAGGCATGATCAACTCATCGCCAGTGGAAAACAGCGCTACCCTAGGGGGCGACATCACCTTCAAGTTGGCGACGCCAATACTCGCAGCCAAGCCTAAGCTCACGGGCCCAAGACGGGTACCTTTGGAAAGCAAGACAGTATTTTTGTCAATGTCTTCACCTTTTCGTCGAATACATTGACCGGTCACAGGTGCGGTTTTGAAACTTATATGCGAATCATCAACCACAAACACATCTTCTTGCATCACAACAGCATCAGCCCCGATAGGAACAGGTGCTCCGGTGAAAATTCGGGCCACTTCTTCTGGCGGCAAAGTGGTGGGGGCATGTCCAGCCAAAATCCGCAGGCCTACTTTTAAGATACCTTGGTTTGAATTTAAATCAGCTGTTCGCAGGGCATAGCCATCCATTGCGGAATTATCAAAAGCCGGGACCTGCAAGTCTGAAACCAAGTCTTGAGCCAACACACAGCCATCAGCCTCAAATGTTGAAACAACATGGGTATCAGCAAGTGGAATGGCTTTTTCTAAAAGCCTTTTTAAGGCTTCATCCAAGGAAAGTAAGGGAGATGGATTCATGCTGCAGGCATTTCATAAATAAAACGATCTTGTTGTTGAATAAGCCAATCAGCTATCACCTCAGGGCTGTCTAGAGGCAAAACTGGTAAAGCAGTTTCAAAGCTCAGTTCTGAGGTAGAGGGACAGGCTACAGCCGAAATAAAATCATCGAAGGGATAAAGTGGATTGAGCAAAGCGTCTTTAGACCGAATAACCTCTAGCTTTAAGAGATCACTGCTTTTATAACCTTCTACAAAAATCCAGTCGACACCTTCATACATTTGAGCCAAGACTTGGTGAATAGACATTTTGTAATTTTGCTCAAAATTTCGCTGCAAAAACATGGCGGCATCAGAAACCAAAACAACTTCAAAAGAGCCCGCTTGCTTCATACGCCAGGTGTCTTTTCCCGGGTAATCAACCTCAATATCATGGTGAGTTCTTTTCACAAAAGAAACTCGTAAGGCTTGGGCTTTGAAAATAGGAATCAGCCGCTCAATCAATGTTGTTTTCCCTGCGCCTGATTTACCCACAACACAGAGCACATGCATCATGCAACCGAATTTTTATTCAGCGTGCTGACAATAAATTCTTTCAGCATTGAAACATCAGGCGGTAATTCTTTAACAAATTGGGGAAGAGATTCAAGACCAGCGAAAACTGCAGGACAAGGTGGGGATACGCCCGTAGCCTCAAAAATTGTTTGGGCAAATTTAATTGGAAGTGCTGTTTCCAAAACCAACATGGGGATATTTTTCTCATGAAGATCCAAGGCTACTTTAATGCCGTCGGCTGTATGCGGGTCTATGAACTCACCCATTTTTTGGTGAATATCTCGAATGGTTTTCAACCTGTCCGAATGGGTACTCTTTCCACTCAAAAACCCAAAATCATGCTTGGCCTTGTGAAATGAAGGATGCGTTGAAAGAGAAAATTGACCGGTTTGGACCAATTCTTTGGCGAATAGCTGACCTACGCTAACTGCATCTCTTCCAAGCAGGTCAAAAATAAATCTCTCAAAGTTACTGGCTTTGGAAATATCCATGGACGGACTGGAGGTTTCAAATGTGTTTTGACTTGCGCGGGATTTGTAGACACCGGTACGAAAAAATTCATCCAAGACGTCATTTTCATTGGTGGCAACAACCAAGTTTTGGATTGGCAACCCCATCATGCGAGCAACATGACCAGCACACACATTGCCAAAGTTTCCACTGGGAACAGTAAAGCTGACTTTTTGAGCTGAGTGGTCTGTTGCTTGAAAATAACCTGCAAAGTAATAAACGACTTGTGCAAGCAGTCGAGCCCAGTTGATGGAATTGACTGTGCCAATGTGGTGCTGGCGTTTAAACGTCAAATCATTCGAAACTGCCTTGACCATGTCTTGGCAATCGTCAAACACACCTTGAACAGCAATATTATGAATATTAGGGTCCGTCAGAGAAAACATTTGCGACTGCTGGAATTTACTCATGCGCCCAAGTGGACTGGTCATGAATACATGAACACCTTTTTTGCCTCGCATGGCATATTCAGCGGCACTGCCTGTGTCCCCCGAAGTCGCTCCCAAGATATTCAAATTTTGTTGACGTCTTTCCAACTCGAACTCAAATAGATTGCCCAGTAACTGCATGGCTATATCTTTAAAAGCCAAAGTGGGCCCATTAGAAAGAGCCAGAAAAAAGATATTGTCTTGATAGGGTCTCAGAGGCGTTATGAGTGCAGAGCCAAAAATCTTTTGGGTATAAGTTTTTTCGCACAACCGCTTTAATTCATCAGGCGCAATATCGTCTATGTATAAAGAGAAAATCTCAAAGGCCAGCATGGCATAGCCATCGCGTTGAAATATTGTTCTCCATTTTTCAAGCGTTTGTAAATTTACAGCAGGATAGTACTCAGGCAAATACAAGCCGCCATCAGGTGCCAAACCTTCAAGCAAAATATCACAAAAACTTTGTTTCTCGGCGTAGCCTCGAGTTGATAAGTACTGCATCAGATCAATTCTTCTTTTCTAATTCGAGTGATGGGCTCTATCACTGTGGGTAAAGCCTGAATTTTTTTCAATGCAGCGTTCATCCTGGACTCAAGACATTGGTGGGTCAGGATAATTAATTCCGTGCGTTCATCTTTTGAAGGTTGTTGAAGCATGGCATCGATGCTGATGTTAAATTCTGCCAGCAAGCCAGTAACACTTGCCAACACACCAGCTTGATCGGCAACGCCTAAGCGTAAATAGTAAGCCGTAACAACATGATCGATGGCCAGTATGGCAATATCGCGCAGACTGTTGGGTTGAAAAGCCAAATACGGCACCCGGTGAAGTGGGTCTGCCGTATGCAAGCGAGTGATATCAACCAAGTCTGCGATGATTGCGCTTGCTGTGGGTTCACCACCCGCACCTTTTCCATAGTAAAGAGTCGTCCCGACGGCATCTGCCTGAACCATAACGGCGTTCATCGCGCCCTCAACATTGGCAATCATCGATTTAGACGGAACCAAGCAAGGATGGATTCGCAACTCAATGCCTTCTTGCGTTTGTTTGGCAATACCTAGGAGTTTGATACGGTAGCCAAGTTGTTCAGCGAATCGGATATCTTGCGACTGCAACTGGGTGATGCCTTCAACATAGGCCTTTTGAAAAGGCATTCGAATACCAAATGCAATTGCAGCCATAATGGATGCCTTGTGCGCGGCATCAACGCCCTCAATATCAAAAGTAGGATCAGCTTCGGCATAACCAAGGGTTTGTGCTTCTTTCAAAGCTTGTTGAAAAGACCAATTTTTTTCTCGCATGTGAGAGAGTATGAAATTGGTTGTTCCATTGATAATGCCGGCTATCCACTCTATGCGGTTAGCAGTCAATCCTTCACGCAAGGCTTTGATGATGGGAATACCACCCGCAACGGATGCCTCAAAAGCAACCATCACACCTTTGCGGTGAGCTGCTTCAAAAATTTCCGTACCATGAATCGCCAACAAAGCTTTATTGGCAGTGACCACATGTTTACCAGATGCAATTGCAGTCATCACCAATTCATAGGCAACGCCATAGCCTCCAATTAACTCCACCACAATATCAATATCTGGATGGATAACTATTTCTCTTGCATCACTGACAACAACACAATCCGAACTGACCAAGGATTTCGCTCTTTCGATGTCTAAATCAGCAACCATCGAAATATGAATATTGCGCCCTGCTCTTCGTTCAATTTCTTCTTGATTTCGATTTAAAACACTGTAAGTGCCTGAACCTACAGTACCAATACCAAGAAGACCAACTCTCATGGACTTCATGCTGTTGGGTGCTTTCTATATTGAGCCAAAAAAGTTGCGATGCGCCCTATTGCAATACGTAATTCGTCTTCATGGGGTAAAAAAACTATTCGAAAATGATCCGTTGAGGGCCAGTTAAAACCTGTTCCTTGAACTAACAGGACTTTGGTTTCTTGTAAAAGCTCATTGATAAATTGCTGGTCATCTTTGATGGGGTACATCTTAGGATCGAGCTTAGGAAACATATACAAAGCAGCCTGAGGCTTGACGCATGTCACACCCGGTATCGCAGTGATGAGTTCATAAGCCAAATCCCTTTGTCTGCATAGCCTTCCAGTAGGTTTGATCAAATCATTGATAGTTTGATATCCACCTAATGCAGTTTGTATGGCACTTTGACCAGGCACATTTGCACATAAGCGCATAGAAGAAAGCATATTCAAGCCTTCAATATAGTCTTTGGCAGGTTTTTTTTCACCTGACACCATCAACCACCCAGCTCTATAACCGCAAGAACGATAACTTTTAGAAAGTGAATTGAAGGTAAGCGTTAAAACATCCGTAGACAAACTCCCGATTGCAGTGTGCTTTACACCATCGTATAAAACTTTATCGTAAACCTCATCTGCAAACAGCACGAGTCCGAACTCACGCGCAACTTGAACCAACTCTTTGAGCAACGCATCAGAATACAAAGCACCCGTTGGATTGTTGGGGTTGATAACGACAATGCCTTTGGTGTTAGGGGTGATTTTCGAGCGGATATCTGCGATATTGGGCATCCAGCCATTGGCCTCATCGCAAAGATAGTGAATGGGCGTCCCCCCCGACAAGCTGACTGCAGCAGTCCACAACGGGTAATCCGGTGCAGGCAACAGCATTTCGTCACCATCGTTGAGCAAGGCATTGGTTGCCATCACAATCAACTCACTGGCACCGTTGCCCAAGTAAATATCATCTAACGTGACGCCTTCAACGCCTTGCTCCTGGCTGTACTGCATGACTGCTTTTCTGGCTGCAAAAATGCCCTTGCTGTCCGAATAAGCTGCAGCACTGGGCAGATTTCTGATCATGTCCTGCTGGATTTCTTCCGGCGCATCAAAACCAAAGACCGCTAAATTCCCAATATTTAGCTTAATGATTTTGTGCCCTTCTTCTTCCATTTGACGGGCTTTATCTAAAACAGGCCCACGAATGTCGTAACAGACATTTGCAAGCTTGGCAGATTTATGGATGGTTTTCACAGGCTCTCCCTATGCATGAGCAGGGTAAAACCTATAATTTGACCATACTTCAAGGACTATTCGTCCTTCTTTTACATTGATCCCCTGTGAAATTACAACCTGATCGCATCCTTGGACAAACAGTCAGTGGCCATGGCGCTGGATGGATTGGCTTGAATGGAGAGAAGTTTCAACAAAGTCTTTTGATAGCTTGGACTGGCTTAAGACTTGTTTGGGATGTCTCTTTAAGCGACCTGCCAAGCTCGTCACATATGCCGGCTTTACTAGAAGTTGAGCCTGAGATCTTATTGATAGGCTGCGGAGCAAAAAAGATAGCGATTCCGCACCAGCATTTAGCGACTCTGATGTCTCAAAACATAGGGGTTGAGACAATGGATACAGCTGCAGCTTGTAGAACTTACAACATCTTGGCTGGTGAAAACAGAAAAGTAGCGGCTATTCTTTTAATTTAGTCCGCTCTAGGACAAAAGTTCTTCATCGTTTTCAGGATAAAATAGTCTTTATTCGAAGATTGTCTTCGGGCTATATGTCACACCGGACTCAGAACCATGGCGATTGTTGTCAATAAACACCTCCCCGAATTTGAAGCCAATGCAACTGGGGGCCTCAAAGTAAGCAACCAGTCTCATTTAGGCCAAACTGTTATTCTGTATTTTTATCCAAAGGACAATACCCCAGGATGCACCACAGAGGCCATGCAGTTTCGCGATAAGTTCAAAGACTTCACAAAAGCTGGCGCAGTCATTTTTGGTGTTTCAAGAGACAATATGCGCTCACACGATAGCTTTAAAGAAAAGTTGGAACTTCCCTTTGAACTCATTGCAGACACTGAAGAAAAAATGTGTCACATGTTTGGCGTCGTAAAAAACAAAATCATGTATGGCAAAAAAGTTAAAGGAATTGAAAGAAGCACTTTTCTTATCGGTGCAGATGGGGTATTGAAACAAGAGTGGCGTGGTTTAAAAGTGCTTGGACACGTTGATGAAGTACTTAAAGCTGTTAAAGCATTGAAAAAATCCATCGCCACAGCTTAAAACTCATGCCTTTGCCACCACCCCCAACAAAACGCTCAACCGCCCTTCAATCACTTGTCAAAGATTCTCCCGAGAAAAACGCAAAGTCTTCAGTTAAAAACTCTTTCCTTGAGACCAAGCCACATTTGACCTCTGAGTTTATTGAAAAGAAGAAGTCTTCGGCACAAGAAAAAGTGACAGATTTCTCAGCACAACAGTACCCCCCTCGACTGCCAGGCAAAGTGGCGTCTTCTGCGACTACCCCGTCAAAAATTAAAAAGAGCAAAAAATCTCTTTTGTCTGGACCCGTCAAGCTTTTTGTTCTCGACACAAATGTATTGATGCACGACCCCATGTGCCTCTTTCGTTTTGAGGAACATGACATATTTCTCCCCATGATTGTTCTTGAGGAACTAGACAGCAATAAAAAAGGGATGACTGAAGTTGCTCGCAATGCGCGCCAGACCAGTAGAACTCTGGATGCTTTGGTTGGTTTGCAAGACGCCGACATCTCAAAAGGAATTCCTCTAAAAGGCACTGGACACATTGAAGTTGATGGAAAACTTTTTTTTCAAACAAAACCATTAGAGTTTTCTTTACCTTCCAGTCTTCCCCAAGGTAAAGCTGATAACCAAATATTAGGTGTTGTTCAGGCCTTAGGCAAACTTTATGCCGAACGACAAGTGGTTCTAGTTTCCAAGGATATCAATATGCGGGTCAAGGCCCGCGCACTTGGGCTGCCGGCAGAAGACTACCAAAACGACAAAACCTTGGAAGACGGCGATTTGCTGTATTCAGGTTCTTTAGCCTTACCCCTAGACTTCTGGTCCAAACAAGCTAAAACTGTGGAAAGCTGGCAATCGGGAGGCAGCACCTTTTACAGAATTGGTGGCTCCATTGTCTCAAGCATGCACATCAATCAGTTCATTTATTTCGAAGCGCCTGGCGAGCCAAGTCTCTATGCAAAAGTGACCGAGATCAGAGGGAAAACTGCTGTTTTCAAAACGCTCAAAGACTTTGGTCATATTAAAAATGCGGCTTGGGGGGTGACTGCTCGTAACCGTGAGCAAAATTTCACATTAAATATATTGATGGATCCAGAAATAGATTTTGTGACACTGACAGGAACTGCTGGTACTGGAAAAACCCTACTGGCTCTTGCCTCTGGCTTGACACAAGTGCTTGACGATCGGCGTTACACCGAAATCATTATGACGCGTGCCACTGTCAGTGTGGGCGAAGACATCGGATTCTTGCCCGGTACTGAAGAAGAAAAAATGGGCCCTTGGATGGGTGCTTTAGACGACAACTTAGAAGTCTTGGGCAAAACAGATACAAGCTCTGGTGAATGGGGAAGAGCCGCGACAAATGAGTTGATCCGAAGCAAAATAAAAATCAAAAGCCTTAACTTTATGCGCGGGCGAACCTTCTTGAACAAATTCGTGATCATTGATGAGGCTCAAAATTTGACCCCCAAACAAATGAAAACATTGATAACCAGAGCCGGACCTGGAACCAAGATCATTTGCATGGGCAACTTAGCGCAAATTGACACTCCTTATCTGACGGAGGGATCCTCAGGACTGACCTTTGCCGTTGATCGATTTAAAGGATGGCCTCACGGTGGACACATAACCCTTGCAAGAGGCGAGCGTTCAAGGTTAGCTGACTTTGCAAGCGACGTGCTTTGATAGTTTGAGCATTAATAATCTGAAGAAGATCCTGAGTAAGACTCGAACTTTGTAATAGGTTTGAGAAAAGTTAGCTTCACAGTACCCGTGGGACCATTACGCTGTTTGGCAATAATGATTTCTGCAACGTTAGGTTCTTTGGAGTCTTTGTTGTAGTAATCGTCTCGGTAAATAAACATGATGACATCGGCATCTTGCTCGATGGCGCCAGACTCTCTCAAATCGCTCATCATTGGCCGCTTGTCGGTTCTTTGTTCAACGCCTCGATTAAGCTGGGAAAGCGCAATCACTGGGCATTGCAACTCTTTAGCGAGCATTTTTAATCCGCGGGAAATTTCTCCCAACTCCGTGGCGCGGTTTTCACCATCGCCGCCACCGCTTCCACTCATGAGCTGTAAATAATCAACAACAACCAATCCCAACTTGCCGCAACTTCGTGCCTGTCTTCTTGCACTAGCCCGAAGCTCACTGGTGTTGAGACCGGGCGTTTCATCAATAGACAAAGAAACAGCTTTTAATTTTTCAATAGCCTCTGACAACCTTGGCCATTCATCATCGGTTAGCTTGCCCGTACGCAGTCGCCCCTGATCAATTCGACCAATTGAGCCAACAATACGAATTGCCAATTGAGAAGCGCCCATCTCCATAGAAAAAACTGCCACTGGCAAATCTTCTTTGAGAGCAACATGCTCAGCAATATTGATTGCCAAAGCGGTTTTTCCCATAGAAGGTCTGGCAGCAAGCACAATCAAATCACCTGCCTGCATACCAGAAGTCATTCGATCAAGATCATAAAAACCAGTAGGCACGCCGGTAATGTCATTGGGATTTAAGGACATCTCTTCTACACGAACTAAAAGCTGAAGAACAAGTTTGTCCATGCTCTGAAAACCTTGACGCATGCGAGAGCCTTCCTCGCCAATGCTAAAAATCTTTTGTTCAGCCTCGTCCAAAATAAGGGTAACTGGACGACCGTTGGTATTTAAAGCAGAAGTCGCAATCTCGTCGCTGACGCTCACCAATTTACGCAAAATAGAACGCTCGCGTACTATCTCCGCATATCTTCTAATGTTTGCTGAACTGGGTACATACTGCGCGAGCGAATTTAAATAGCCGAGACCACCGATTTCATCAGCCTTACCCTGACTTTGCATCTGCTCAAAAACTGTAATGACATCAGCAGGACGGCTGACATTTACCAATGAACTTATAGATGCAAAAACCAAGCGATGTTCGTAACGGTAAAAGTCAGCTTCTACTAAAAGATCAGCAACCTTATCCCATGAATTGTTGTCGAGCAGCAAGCCACCCAAAACACTAGCCTCAGCTTCCTGAGAATGGGGTGGAATACGTAATTGAGCAACTTGCTTGTCATTGGAGGATAAATAATTTTCCTCAGACATAGAAAAAACAGCAGACATCTTTATCCCTCTAATTTCACAATCCTACTTATTGACTGTGCTTAAGTCACCGCATAACTATGTGCAATACAAGTGAACAAACTGGGGATAACTTGCCCCAAAAGCCATAAACATATGTTTCATAAAGAAAAAACCGCTCCAAAGAGCGGTTTTGAGAAGCTAAAAAAAATTAGGTTGTTTCGCCGTAAACCGAGATATTCACCTCAACCAATACGTCAGTGTGCAACGCGACACTCACAGTCGAGTCACCAACTGTTTTGATCGGGCCCTTAGGCATGCGGATTTGAGATTTACTCACCTGGTAGCCAGCCTTGATAAGTTCTTCTGCAATATCAAAGTTAGAAACCGAACCGAAAAGACGACCATCAACACCCGCTTTTTGGGTCAGCTTCACGGTCGTTCCATTTAACTTTTCACCTTGCATTTGCGCAGCGAGCAACTTTTCGTGAGCAGCTTTTTCCAGTTCTGCTCGGCGAACCTCGAATTCTTTGATAGCAATATCAGTGGCTCGACGGGCTTGTCCAGAGGGAATTAAGAAATTACGAGCATAGCCATCTTTAACTTTGACAACTTCACCCAAATTCCCAAGATTAACTACTTTTTCTAGGAGAATAATTTGCATGTTAGTGACTCCTTAGATTTTGTGTTGATCAGTGTAGGGTAGCAAGGCTAAAAACCTGGCTCGCTTGATGGCGGTATTGAGTTGTCGCTGGTAAATTGCTCGTGTACCTGTTAACCGGGCAGGAATAATTTTTCCGTTTTCTGCGATGAAGTCACGAAGGGTATCTATATCTTTGTAGTCGATTTCTTCGACATTGGTTACTGTGAAGCGGCAAAAACGTTTGCGCTTGAACAGCAATGACTGCGTGTTACGTTTGGGACGCTTATCTTTGTTGAATTTTTTAAATGTGGCCATGAAAGCCTCCTATAAAACAGTACGAATTTCTTGAATGTGGAAAACAACAGATTTTTTGTTCTTAGAAGAACCTAGAAATCCATCAAATAACCAAATACTTCCGAGCTCAAAGCCTTGAACTCGCTCAGCAAGTGTTCCTATGGCAATTGACTTCATTTCCAGTTGAATTTTTCTTGGCTCGTTTGCTTCAACAACCGTTGATTCATGCAAAAGCATGAAATCTAAAACGGGAATTCCTACAGGTGAATGACGCAAAATTGAAATCGAATCAATTCGCGCAATCAACTCAAGGCGATTCACAAAGCCATAAGCAAATCAGGCCTGAAACTCAGCGTGTTGAGTTTTACGAGCTTCTTCGCGTTCAACAGTCTTCATCATCAAAGAAGGCGAAAGATCTGCCTTTTTCTTAGAAACAGTCAAATGACGCAAAACAGCGTCGTTGAACTTAAATGCATGCTCCAGCTCAGACATCACATCTTGATTCGCTTCGATATTCAAGCAAAGGTAATGAGCTTTAGCTAATTTGTTGATCATGTAGGTCAACTGACGTCGACCCCAATCCTCTAGACGATGAACTTTGCCCCCCCCAGTGGTGATCAGGCTTTTATACCTTTCAAGCATAGCCGGAACCTGCTCGCTTTGATCTGGATGTATAAGCAAAATAATTTCATAATGACGCATAAATTCTCCTTGTGGTTGAAGCTGCCCATAGCGTCATGCATGGTTACAGCAAGGTCAAGCCTTCCATTATAGTATTTTTTGAGCTAATTGGGTTCTTTGGCAAGAGCCTGCCAAGTTGAAACAACGCTGTCCGGATTCAAAGAGATGGATTGAATCCCTTGGGCGACCAGCCATTGCGCAAAATCAAGATGGTCACTGGGCCCTTGACCACATATCCCAACGTATTTATTGTTTTTTTGACACGCCTTAATGGCATGCGAAAGCAATATTTTGACGGCTTCATCTCTTTCATCAAAATCAGCAGCCAGCAATGGCATGCCAGAGTCTCTGTCTAAGCCGAGAGTCAGTTGTGTGAGATCGTTCGAGCCAATTGAAAAACCATCAAAAAATTCTAGAAACTGGTCTGCCAGTAAAGCATTACTGGGAATTTCACACATCATGATGATTTTTAAATCATTTTCGCCGCGCTTTAAGCCTTGATTGGTCAATAAATCAATCACCTGAGATGCTTGTTTAATTGTTCTCACAAAGGGCACCATGATTTGCACATTGGTGAGTCCCATCTCATTTCTGACGCGAAGCAAAGCTTCACACTCCATTGCAAAAGCGTCAGCAAATTCTTTGCTCAAGTATCGAACTACGCCTCTGAAGCCCAGCATGGGATTTTCTTCTTCTGGTTCATAGCGATTACCGCCAATCAATTTCCTGTATTCATTCGATTTGAAATCAGACAGTCGAACAATGACAGGCTTAGGCCAAAAAGCACTCGCAATAGTTGCAACCCCTTCGGCAACCTTATCTACAAAAAAAGCACGCGGCGAAGCATGACCTCTTGCAACAGATTCAACCGCTTTTTTCAAATCACTGTCTAACTGCGGGTAGTCCAAGATGGCCTTGGGATGAACACCAATGTTGTTATTGATAATGAACTCAAGTCTTGCCAAGCCAACGCCTGAGTTCGGTAGCTGCGCAAAATCAAAAGCTAAACTTGGATTACCAATATTCATCATGATCTTGGTTGCAATCGCAGGCATGACACCTCGTTCAACCTCAGTCACCTCTGTGTCTGATAAGCCATCGTAAATATAGCCAGTATCCCCCTCGGAACAACTTACCGTCACCAAAGATTCATCAACCAATTTCAAAGTTGCGTCCCCACACCCTACAACTGCAGGAATACCCAGTTCGCGAGCAATGATTGCCGCGTGGCAAGTGCGCCCTCCCCTGTTGGTCACAATAGCACTGGCCAGTTTCATCACAGGTTCCCAGTTGGGGTCTGTCATATCAGTGACCAAAATATCCCCCGCTTGAACCAGGTGCATATCTGCTGAACTGTTAATTAAACGTACGGGTCCAGTACCCACTTTTTGACCGATAGCGCGCCCCTCAGAAAGAACAGTTCCTCTGGATTTCAATTTGTACCGAATTTCTGTTTTACCCACTTGCTGACTTTTAACAGTTTCTGGCCTGGCTTGAAGGATGTAGATGAGTCCATCGATGCCATCTTTACCCCATTCGATATCCATGGGACGAGAATAATGTTTCTCTATCAGTACAGCATAGTGGGCAAGTTGCGTCACGTCATCATCCGTTAAAGAAAAACGGTTTCTCATTTCTGCAGGCACATCAACGGTCGTCACAGAGTGACCGGTGAGGGTTTGTTCCTCTGGCGTTGCAAAACGCATTTGAATTAATTTGGAACCAAGATTTCTGCGAACAATAGATTTTTTATTTTTTTCCAGCATCGGTTTATGAACATAATATTCATCTGGATTGACAGCGCCCTGAACCACAGTTTCACCTAAACCGTAACTGGATGTGATGAAAACCACGTCCTGAAAACCAGATTCAGTATCGATAGTGAACATCACGCCAGAAGCGCCCAAATCAGATCTGACCATACGTTGTATACCAGCAGACAAGGCCACTTCGGCATGCGCAAATCCTTTGTGAACTCTGTAACTGATGGCTCTATCGTTGTAGAGGGAAGCGAAAACCTCTTTAACCTTAACAAGGATTTGCTCAATGCCCTCTACATTCAAAAAACTTTCTTGTTGCCCTGCAAAAGATGCATCAGGCAAATCTTCAGCCGTAGCTGAAGATCTCACTGCATAAGAACTGGACTCGGATCTGTCGTTAAGGTGAATGAAATGGGACTTGATTGCATCCTCTAGTACTTTGGGGAAAGGTTGCGCCAATATCCATTGCCGAATTTGATGCCCTACTTCTGCCAGTTGAGATAAATTGGTTGAATCTAATTTTTCAAGCAGTTGATTGATGCGAGTCGCCAAGCCCTCGTAACTTAAAAATTGTTTAAATGCAAATGATGTGGTTGCAAAACCTGTTGGAACAAGGACCCCTTGAGGCAGTTGAGAAATCATTTCACCCAAACTGGCATTTTTCCCACCTACAGATTCAACATCTGTCATTCGTAACAATTCAAAAGGTACGACTAGATCAGTTGCCTTAAAAAGTAAAGACATAGAAAAACTCCAAAGTTAAAATTCATAGTCGGGTGTGCAAAAGACCCATAGGTTTTTCACATCAAACAAGCGCCCTGTTGTTGTGTTTTTTAGATTAGGGGATGAAAATGCAAAACAAATTCCTAATCCATTGATTTTAGACTTGTATTAATAGCGGAACACCCCTCATGACCAACAGATCAGTTTTTTTCGTTTCAGACGGAACGGGTATCACCGCCGAAACGTTCGGAAACGCCATACTTGCCCAGTTTGAGTATGAATATCGTCATGTCAGATTGCCGTTTATTGACACCATCGAAAAAGCGCATCTCACCGTCGATCAAATCAATCTGTGCTTTGAAAAGGAGGGACTCAAACCTATTGTTTTCACCACGTTGGCCAACGAAGATGTATTGGCAGTATTGACACTGGGTTGCAAAGGCCTGATTCTTGATATGTTCAGTAACTTTGTGAACCCACTAGAGTCAGAGTTCCAAACAAAGTCAAACCATCGAATTGGTCGATTTTCAGATGCCAGTAAAAGTAAGGCTTACCAAAACAGAATTGATGCCATCAATTTCAGCTTGGCCCATGATGATGGGCAAACACAAGTAGATTTAGACTTATCAGATGTGATTTTGGTAGGCGTGAGTCGCAGCGGCAAAACTCCCACCAGCTTGTATTTGGCGATGCAACACGGCTTGAAAGCTTCAAATTACCCACTCATTCCGGAAGATTTCGAAAGACAACAATTTCCACCGGCATTGCTTCCACACTTACCCAAGATTTTTGGATTGACAATACATCCGGAACGCTTGAGTGAAATTAGAAATGAGCGTAGGCCTCAATCTCGCTATGCCAGTATTGAAAACTGCAAAATGGAAGTGCATGAAGCCGAGTCAATGATGCGACGATATGGCGTAAGGTGGCTTTCAACAACAACTAAAAGTATTGAAGAAATTGCCACCACAATATTGCAGGAAATTAGGCCGGAAAGACTGATTTACTGAATGATTTAATTTTCAAGAGCTGAAATGCCGGCCTTGGCAATCTGTGCATCTTCATTAGACTTCACACCACTTACGCCAACGGCACCAATCGTGTGTCCGTCTTTGATGATTGGAACCCCGCCCTCTAAAAGTCCCTCCAAAACCGGCGCCGTTAAGAAAGAGTAGCGTCCAGAATTGATCATGTCCTCATAAATCTTGCTTTCTCTCCTACCCAAAGCGGCGGTATGGGCTTTAGCTGGTGCAATATGGGCAGAAACGGGAGCAGCACCGTCAAGCCTTTGTAGCCATAGCAAATGACCGCCATCATCAACAATCGCGATAGTTACAGCCCATTGATTTTTCACGGCCTCTGCCTCTGCCGCAGCGGCAATGGTTTTGACATCGGACAATTGAAGGAAATGTTTGGTTTGCATATGTTTGAGTTAAATATCAAAACCCTTAGCTTATCACCGCCTTATTTTCAAATTCGATTAATTTGATATTGATATGGTTAAAATTAGACCCACTTATCAATCTAAATCTTTGAGGAGATATGTATGACTGAAAAAGTTGAAACTATTGAATTTCGGGAACTTGCAGGTTCATCGTCCGACAGCAACAAAGTTTTGCGCAATACCTATTGGCTTCTTACCTTAACTTTACTGCCCACTGTTTTGGGCTCATGGTTTGGCATAGCCAGTGGATTAAGTTACTACCTATCCGGCGGCCTTGGTTTGGTTGTCTTCCTGGCCGGAATTTTCGGTTTTGTCTACGCCATTGAGAAAAACAAGGACTCCTCGTTAGGCATTGCTTTTTTACTGGGTTTTACATTCTTCATGGGGCTCATGCTGTCAAGAATGATTGCCATGGTTTTAGGTTTTAAAAATGGTACTGAACTGGTAATGACCGCGTTTGGCGGCACGGCAGGCGTATTTTTTGTCATGGCGAGTTTGGCTACCGTGATCAAAAGAGATCTCACCAGCATGGCAAAGTGGCTTTTTGTCGGCGTCCTCGTTTTAATGGTTGCCAGCATTATCAACATCTTCGTCGGATCAAGCACAGGAATGTTGGTTATTTCAGTTCTATCGATTGGTATTTTTAGCGCCTTTATGTTGTACGACATTAAGCGAATCATTGATGGAGGTGAGACTAATTACATCAGTGCCACCCTAGCCTTATACATGAACGCCATCAATATCTTTCAAAGTCTTTTGGCTATTTTGGGGATCATGGGCGGCGAGAAAGAATAAAAAAACCTGCCCTTGTTTCATAAGGCCTCTTTCAAGAGGCCTTTTTTACGTCAGTTCAAAAACCGCCATGCTTTCAACATGCGCTGTGTGGGGAAACATATTAAGCATGCCTGCAGATTTGCAGACATAACCCGCTTGGTTTACCAATATGCCAGCGTCTCGTGCGAGCGTAGCTGGGTTACAGCTGATATAAACAATTCTTTTAGGTGCGTGCCAATCAGCTTTTTCTGCATCCTGTTTTAGCTCAACAAGTGCATTAATCAAGGCATGCGCACCTTCTCTTGGGGGATCAATCAACCACTTGTCAACGTTTCCAAGACGGTAGAGCATGTCTGCATTTATTTCAAAAAGATTTTGCGCAAGAAAATCTACTCTGCAGAGTGAAGTTGTCCCCTTGGCATGCTTCGATAAATTCCAATCGAAATTCAATTTAGCCAAATCAACCATTGATTGACTGCCTTCAATCCCGATCACTTCACGCGCCAGGGTAGCAATTGGCAAAGTGAAGTTTCCCAAACCACAAAACCAGTCAATGATTCGATCTGTTTTTTCTATTGATAAAAACTCTACGCCCTTAGCGACCATCACTTCATTGATAAAGGGATTAACTTGGGTAAAGTCTGTGGGACGAAAACGCATTTCCAAATCAAAAGCAGAGAGTTCATAACTCAACATCTGTGACTCTGAAACCTCACCTTCAGCATCCAAAGGCTTAACAGTGTCAGGGCCTTTGGATTGAAGCCACCATTGAACAGAATGGTTGACAGAAAAAGCCCTTAAATGATCCTTGTCATGGTCACTCAATGGATGCATATGTCTAAGAACCAACGCAGTCTGCGTTTTTGTGCAGGCCAATTCAATTTGCGGGCAACTCTCTTTGGCATCTAAAGTCTCAATCAAGTCTCTCAAGGGTGAAAGCAGTTTGGAGACTTTGACTGGCAAAACTTCGCAGGTCAACATATCAGCAACGTAACTGCTTTTTCGCTCATGAAAACCAATCAAAACCTTGGCTTTTTTCCTGACGAAGCGAACCGATAGCCTTGCTCTGTAGCGATAAGCCCAATCGACGCCTTGCACCGGTCTTAAGATAAATTCAGGTTTCACCTTACCTAGGTGCCAAAGGTTATCTTCAAGAACACGCTGTTTGATTGCAATTTGTGCATGTGAATTGAGATGCTGCATTTTGCAACCACCACATGCGCCTGAATGCATTCCAAAGTAAGTGCACTGAGGAGTAACACGTTGAGAAGATTCTTTGTGAAGCGTATTTAAAGTGCCCTGCTCCCAGTTATTCTTCTTTCTGTGAACATTCACAGTCACCAATTCAAATGGAAGTGCGCCTTCAACAAAAACCACTTTTCCATCAGGCCGATGGGCAATGCCTTGGGCATCCAAGTCAAGTGACTCAATCAACAGTGGATGTTTGAGTTCGCGTAGCGTGACGATTTGCAAATCTTCGGAAGCGGTAATCTGATTCATCAACAAGTTAACGATTAGGTAAAAATTTCAAAGGATCCACTGGCTTACCAAGCCGTCTGAGTTCAAAATGCAACTTGACTTGCTCTGAATCAGAGTTACCCATTTCGGCAATTTTTTGCCCTCGCTTGACTGACTGATCTTCTCTTACCAGCAAGGTCTGGTTGTGCGCATAAGCAGTGAGAAAAGTATTGTTGTGTTTGAGAATAATTAGGTTTCCATAGCCGCGAAGACCGGCGCCAGAATAGACCACCTTGCCATCTGCGGCAGCCAAAATGGCATCGCCCGTTTTGCCGGAAATATCGAGACCCTTATTTTTAGAATCATCAAAGTTTGAACTGACGGTCCCCTGCGCTGGCCAACTCAACTGAAAAGATTCTTCGGCCCCTTCATTGCGAACAGCGTTGACAGCCGGTGCCTCTGCTTGAGGTGGAGTTTTCTTATCTTCAGTGGCAGCGGACATGCTACCAATTTGGACTGGCTTGGTAACGGCTACTTCCTGATTGGCTTCTACAACGGGTGGAGACACGCGCAGTACTTGTCCAACTTCAATCAAGTTAGGATTTTCAATACTGTTCCAGCGAATGATGTCTCGCCAATTTTGTCCATGGTCTAAACCTATGCGAATAAGAGTGTCGCCCGGCTTAACTGTGTAATAACCAGGGCGGGTATTGGGCTCCGAGGTTGCCACTGGTTTTCCCTGAACAGTTTGGCTAGGAACCGGCTGAGAATTTGCATGCGTAGGTGACGCGGGCGTTGGTTTAGATTTTCCGTGTTGCCTCTCCTCAACGGGAGCGGGTACGCTACGCCCAAAACCAGCGCATCCTGCAAGTAGTGCAAATGAAATGAAGCTTAGACTGATACTCCATTTATGGGAAAAATTAAATTTACACATAGCTTTTAAGCAACTCCCGAACGCAAGGGCACAAAATGAACCGGTTCTAGAAAAGACTCCTTATAACCATTTTCCAATTTATCAATAACCACCAAAACCTGCGATCCCTGTTCATTTACCAGGGGAGCCACCAAACGGCCGCCAACAGCCAACTGATCAAGCCAGGGAGTTGGAATTTTGTCTCCACCTGCTGCAGAAATGATCGCAGCATATGGAGCGCCCTGAGCAAAGCCCAGCATACCGTCACCTAAGATTAGATGAATGTTAGGAAACTTCATGGGCCGCAAATTTTCTTTTGCCTTTTCAAAAAGCCCCTGAATTCGCTCAATGGAATAAACCTCTTTTGAAACTTGACTTAAAAGTGCTGCTTGATAACCGCAACCGGTCCCAATTTCAAGAACACGTCCAAGTTTTCCTGTAATCATCAAATTTTTACCTTGCCGTAAAAGTTCAATCATTCGCGCAATGACATTGGGTTTGGAAATGGTTTGGCCAAATCCTATAGGCAAACTTGTGTCTTCATAAGCTTGATTAGCCAAAGCCGAATCTATGAATCTATGTCGGTCAATGGTGGAGAAGGCTCGCAACAACATTTCATCTTGAACACCTTGTTGCGCTAATTTTTGAACCATGCTTGCACGGACTTTTGTCGAATCAAGGCCCACGCCGGAAGCTTGGGTAGCGAAATTGTCAAGAGAAGTATGTTTATTACTGGTAGAAAATTGTGAAGAACCTTTTGCAAGCTTAGGCCTTTGCGGCGAGAGACCTTCAACCTTAGCTGGGAAGCTAGGCTTTTGCTTCATACCTCAAAATTCCAATTTCCAGAAATTGTTTTCCAATTGTCCAGTTGAGCGTGTTCTGTCAAATCGACCTGAAGAGGTGTGATAGCAACCGTACCCTGTGAGGAGGCAAAGAAGTCCGTGTCATGAGCTTCATCTTTTGCCGGGCCAGCCGCGCCAATCCAGTACATGGTTTCGCCGCGAGGGCTTTCTTGTGTAATCACACGCTGAGCAGGATGACGACGACCTAAACGACATACTTTAGGGGCTCCTAATTTGTTGAGCGGCAAATTGGGAATGTTGACATTCAACAGCCATGGGGATGAGTTCTCAGTATGTGATTCCATCAATTCAAGAACCAATTTTTTTGCATAAGCCGCAGCATCCTCGATATGCAGCCACCCTCGGTCAACTTGAGAAAAAGCAATAGCAGGAACACCCATCAAATACCCCTCCATTGCGGCGCCAACCGTGCCGGAATAGATGGTGTCGTCGCCCATATTGGCCCCGTTATTGATACCCGAGACAATCAGGTCTGGCTTGTAGGCTAGCAAACCGGTTAGAGCTATGTGCACACAATCTGCTGGCGTACCAGTGACATATCTGAAACCAGAGCTTGCAGTGTGTATGTAAATGGGGGAATGTAGTGTCAATGCATTTGATTTAGCACTGTTATTTTGTTCGGGCGCCACAACCTCTACTTGGGCAATATCTTTTAGGGCCTCATACAAAGCGATAATGCCAGGCGCTTGGTAACCGTCATCGTTAGAAATAAGTATTTTCATGGTACACAGAGCAAAAGTCTATTGTAAGGTTTGAACTCCTTTGACACGAAGTCAGTTCAAAATTGTTTTGGCTTACATTCAATCTCTTTAGTTGAAATTTAAAGGACGAAAATGAAAGCTTGGCTATGTGAAAACCCTATTGGCGTGGATGCACTTAAATGGACAGAAATGCCCACACCCCAACCTGGTCCAGATGAAGTTCTGATTGAAATCAAAGCTGCCAGCTTAAATTTTCCAGATATCTTGATTGTTCAAAACAAGTACCAGATCAAACCAAACCTGCCTTTTGTACCAGGCTCAGAGTACGCAGGGGTTGTCCAAGCACTGGGCGCAAATGTGAAGCATCTCTCCATAGGTCAGTCAGTCGCCTGCCTGTCCGGTACAGGCGGATTTGGTACACATACCTTAGCGCCTGCCCATCTTTGCGTGGCCCTACCAGATGGGTTTCCCATGGTAGATGCCGCGGCATTCATCATGATTTATGCAACTTCCTACCACGCGCTGATAGACCGAGCTCAACTTCAGTCGGGGGAAAGTGTTTTAGTGTTGGGTGCGGCCGGAGGAGTTGGCTCAGCTGCCATTCAAATTGCCAAAGCAGCAGGAGCCAAAGTGATTGCAGCAGCCTCCACCCAGGAGAAATGTGATTTATGTAAGAAATTAGGCGCAGATGAAGTTATCAACTACAGCCAAGAAAATTTACGTGAACAAATCAAGCTGTTGACAAAGGGTAAAGGGCCCGACGTGATTTATGACCCTGTTGGTGGGGAGTTTGCTGAACCAGCTTTTCGTTCCATTGCCTGGCGCGGAAGGTATTTGGTTGTTGGTTTTGCATCTGGCCCCATACCTTCCCTGCCACTGAATTTGGCTTTGCTCAAAGGCGCGTCCATCGTGGGTGTTTTTTGGGGGGATTTTGCCAAAAGAGAGCCTAAGGCAAATTCTGAAATGATGAAAACACTTCTTCAGTGGTACCGTGACTCAAAAATTAAGCCGCAGATAGATTCACAAATATCAATGGAAAACCTTGCCCAAGCTTATGCTCGAATGGGTTCACGCCAAGTCATGGGTAAATTGGTTCTTGTGAATTGACTCGGCTTTCGAAATCAATGGCAAAATCCAACCCTGAATTCACACCATGATCCATGCTGTGTTTTTCTTGTTCAACTTCAAAGGTGCTCAATGAGTCAAATTTTGCAATCCCTTTATAAAACCCTCCTTGCAGGATTGGTTTTACTGGTTTTGGTTCTCGTCATAACTTCATCTGTCACAGGTCAAAGCATTCAGTTCAGCCATGCTTGGGGCGCATTTATCATGCGATGGTTGCATGTCATCTGTGGAGTGATGTGGATTGGTCTGCTGTGGTATTTCAATTTTGTTCAAATCCCATCCATGCCTAGCATTCCTGATGAGCAAAAACCAGCTATCAGCAAAGTCATTGCACCCACTGCATTATTTTGGTTTCGATACGCAGCGTTAGCCACCGTGATCACGGGTCTGCTATTGGCTTGGATGCAAAATTACATAGTTCAGGCACTGACACTGCAGCTTCCATTCGCAGCTATTGGCCTTGGTATGTGGATTGCCCTCGTCATGGCATTCAATGTTTGGTTCATTATTTGGCCCAACCAGAAAAAGGCCTTAGGTATTGTGGTTGTTGAACCTGCCGAAAAAGCAAAAGCCGCAAGAACAGCTATGCTCACTTCTAGAATCAACACCTTGTTGTCTATCACCATGCTTTACATGATGGTTGCACAACAAAATGGTGGTCTATAAAAAAATATTTAAGCTCTAAACAAAAACCGCGCACTGTCTTTAAACAGTGCGCGGTTTTTTACTTCTCATCGGCATTATTAGATTCGCGCCGTTCACGCTTGAGCTTTTCTGCCTTAAGCTCTTTCAACTGAAAGTAAGCAAATATAAAAACAACTGCGAACAGGCCTAGTTCAATCCACATTCCCATTGTTTATCGAAACCCTCATCAATTAAGCGGCAACAGTTTGCATTTCAGAAAAACCAAGTTTGGTCAAGGCTGTTTCTAAATGCGCAACGCTTCTGTCGATATTGTGGAGCTTTTCAAGTCCGAACAAACCAATGCGAAAACTCATGAAGTCTGAACGCTCATCGCACTGCAGAGGAACGCCCGCAGCAGTTTGGAGTCCTAAGGCAAGAAATTTTTTGCTGTTTTGAATGTCTTTATCTTCGGTGTAGCTCACCACAACACTGGGGGCCTTGAAGCCGTCTGCGGCAACACTGAGAATCCCACGAGACTCTAAAAGATCACGTACACGCAAGCCTAAATCAATTTGCTCTTGCCGAACCTTGTCAAAACCATATGCACGTGTTTCTTGCATGACATCCCGCAAGCGGGTTAAGGCGTCGGTTGGCATGGTCGTATGGTACGAATGGGTTCCATTTTCATAACCCTCCATGATTTGGAGCCATTTTTTTAAGTCACAGGCGAAACTAGAACTTTGGGTTTGGTCAATGGCTTTTCTGGCACGCTCACTCAACATTACCATGGCACAACAGGGGGAGCTGCTCCACCCTTTCTGGGGGGCGCTGATAAGGACATCCACACCAGTAGCTTCCATGTTGACCCACATGGCGCCGGAGGCGATGCAATCCAAAACCATCAAACCACCCACTTTGTGAACCGCAGTAGAAATTGCAAGCAGATAATCATCCGACAAGATCATTCCTGCTGAGGTTTCAACGTGAGGAGCGAATACCACAGCTGGCTTGTGAAGCTCAATGGCTGCAATCACCTCCGCAACAGGTGCTGGGACCCAAGGCGATACAGGATCAGAAGCAGAAATTTGCCTAGCCTTCATGACAATAGTTTCTGAAGGAATATGTCCCATGTCAAAAATTTGTGACCAGCGAAAACTGAACCAGCCATTCCGAATGACCATGACTTTTTGCCCAGCGGCAAACTGCCTAGCCACCGATTCCATTCCAAAAGTACCACTGCCTGGAACCAACACGCTTGAATGAGCGTGATACACCTCTTTTAAAATGGCGGAAATATCCCTCATCACACCTTGAAACTTTTGGGACATATGGTTGAGGGCTCTGTCTGTATAAACAACAGAAAACTCTAGGAGCCCATCAGGATCAATATCGGACAGTAAGCCAGCCATGAAACAGCTCCAAATAAAAAGTAGAAAAGATGGGGTGGCTGACGGGACTCGAACCCGCGACAACAGGAATCACAATCCTGGACTCTACCAGCTGAGCTACAGCCACCGTTAAAACTTAATTATAGGACTTGACGCCACAAATACAAAATCAAGGCTGTTTCAAAATATTGCCAGAAACAGGTTTTTCAACTTGGTATTCAACTTTCAAACGGCTCTTTAAAAAGCTGAAATAGGCAATACTTTCGGCTGAAGTCCAAGCTTTGGCATATTTATCGACTGAATCTTTGCGGTCATTGACCGGAGAAGACTTCGAGACGCTGTTGATTTTGACCATGCCAAAACCTTTAGCCCCTAAGTCAACGCCAACAAGCAAGGGAAGTTTTGATGCATCTGCGCGCATGGCCGCCTCAATTATTGAAGGGGGAAGCTTTTGATTTTGCTCGCGAGAGACAAGAACAGGCATCTGCAATTTAGCCAAGGACAGATCGTTTTGCCATAATTTAAGCTTTTCTTCGCCCTCCCTCTTAGCTGCTTCTAAAGATTTTTGGGATAACACTGATTGAACGATTGTGGGTTTGATGTCGGCAAGCTGCAGACTGGTTACAGGTTTGTGAGAAATCACACGAGCAGAAACCAGTTGATTGGTTGAGATTTCAAAAGCTTCGGTATTTTGTTTTTTCGCAATAGCATCTGCGCTAAATATGGACTGCAGAAATTTGGGGTTGGACCAAATACCCTTGGATACGCTGGCACTTTGTTTTGATACATCGCGAGCAACTTGTATTTCTAATTTAAATTTTTGAGAAACAGGTTTAAGACTGTCAGATTGCTCGTAAACCATATTGGTAAATTGCTCTGCAAGTTCAGCAAATTTCTTCTTGGCCAAGTCTTTTTTCAAGTCCTGCTCAAGAGTACTTTTGGCATCTGCGAATGAAGAACCGCCAGCAGACTTAATGTCTGTCAAAAGAATGATGTGGTAACCAAACTCAGTCTCGACAATTTCGCTAATTTCACCCTTTTTCAAAGAAAAAGCAGCTTCTTCGAAAGGCTTGACCATTGCGCCTCGTGCAAAAAAATCAAGATCGCCGCCTTTGGATGATGAACCAGGGTCTTGGGAATTCTTTTTAGCTAGATCAGCAAATAATTGGGGTGATTTACGCAGAGCGGCCAAAAGGTTTTGTGCTTTTTCAAGAGCAGATTTTTTTTCTGCAGAACTGGATTCTTTTGTGGAAGAAATCAAAATATGGCTAGCTCTACGTTCTTCCTTGGCTTTAAGTAAGCTTTGATTTTGATCAAAATAAGTTTTTAATTCAGCCTCGCTGACAGTGATGTTCTTTTCTACTGCTGGAAGATCCAAAATAACATATTCAATATCGACTGTTTCAGCGGTCTGGTAGTCCTGCGCGTGGGCAAGAAAATAGCTCTTAACCTCCTCTTCAGTGGGCTTGGAAACGTCCAAATAATCTGAAGCTGAAAAAATGGCAACTTGAATTTCACGCTGCTGCAAAAATGCATCTAAGCTAACAGCCGCTTGTGAATGAGGCGCAAAGCTACTGGCGTTCACACCGCCTATGACCTGGCGGACAGCCAAATCTGACCTGACACGGGATTCGAAGATATCCGGTGTCATGCCTTGTGCACTTAAAAAAGATTTGTACTTCTCAATATCGAAAGAACCATCGGGGTTTTTCAATGCCGAAAATGAATCAACTTCACCAATAGTTTTAGCTAATTTCTGATCGGAAATTTTGATATTTAGTTTCGTTGCACTGGACTCTAGAACTCTGGAGCGAACAATTCGCTCGAGCGACATAAACTTCATGGCAGGAGTGTCAAACATAGACACATCCATTCCAGGCATGGATGCGCGCATGCGCTCAACCTCATTTTTTTGCGCCTGTTCCCACTCTGCAACAGAAATATCTCGACCATCTATGCTGGCAGCTACAACGCTTTTATCGTTAAATCGCTTGTAGCCGTCAATACCAAACAGCACAAAAGACGGGAAAATCAAAATAATCAGCAAAATCTGCATGATTTTTTTGTTGCGCTGTATAAATTCAAACATAGTTGTACTCTGATGATGAGAAAGGCGAACCCAAGTTCGCCTTTATAAAAGATTGGTGGGTGCTGACGGGCTCGAACCGCCGACCTACGCCTTGTAAGGGCGCCGCTCTACCAACTGAGCTAAGCACCCCACCGTAACTCTTCAGTTCAAAGCATCCTTCAAAGCTTTTCCAGCTCTGAATTTAGGCGCTTTTGAGGCCTTGATGGTGATAGCAGCACCAGTAGCCGGATTGCGACCGCTGCGCTCTTCGCGTTGGGACACTTCAAAAGTACCAAAACCCACGAGGGAAACTGCATCGCCTTTTTTCAAAGCAGAAGTTATGTTTTCCAAAGCAGATTCCAAAGCGCGAGTTGCTGCTGCTTTGGAGATATCGGCGTCCGCCGCAATGTGTTCAATCAGATCAGTTTTATTCACAAAAGTCCCCTTGACATCAGGTGTGATTTGTTAAGTTAAGTAAAGCAAGATGATTGCATGCAAAAAAACATGCAAGCTCATTCTAGTAGGTTTTACTTGAGGAACTTTAAAAAATGAACCTAGTTCAAACCTATGTAGCTGGCAATAGCCATGCCAACATCTGAACATTTGGCTTTCCCGCCCAAATCAGGAGTTCGTGGACCTTGGTTCAGCGGATCTAGGCTAGCCTCGATAGCGCTCAAAATTTTGTCATGTGCGTGTTTGTAGCCTAAGAAATCCAGCATCATCGCGGCGCTCCAAATTTGGCCAATGGGATTGGCTATGCCCTTGCCGGCGATGTCGGGCGCAGAGCCGTGAACAGGCTCAAACAAGGAAGGGAAAATCTTGGAGGGGTTGATATTGGCGCTAGGCGCAATCGCAATAGTGCCGGTACAAGCAGGGCCCAGATCACTCAAGATATCGCCAAATAAGTTGCTAGCAACAACAACATCAAAAAAATCTGGTCGCTGAACAAAATGGGCTGTCAATATATCGATATGGAATTTATCTAACCGGACTTCAGGGAACCCTTGACTCATGGCAACGACACGCTCATCCCAATAGGGCATGGTGATTGCAATGCCATTGGATTTTGTCGCGCTGGTCAGGTGTCTTTTAGGTCGTGATTGGGCCAACTCAAACGCAAACTTCAAAACACGGTCAACACCTATTCTGGTCATCACGGTTTCTTGCATGACAATTTCACGTGAAGTCCCCTCAAACATTCGCCCGCCAATACTCGAGTACTCACCCTCGGTATTTTCACGAACGATGTACATATCAATTTCACCCGGTATGCGAGGTGAACCATCCGGTCTGACAACAGGCGCTATGACGCCTGGCATCAGTTTGGCGGGCCTAAGATTGATAAATTGATCAAACTCACGCCTAAAGAGCAGCAGTGAATTCCACAAAGAAATATGGTCAGGAATTTTTTCTGGCCAACCCACTGCGCCAAAGAAAATAGCATCATGCCCGCATAGCAAGTCACGCCAGTTGTCGGGCATCATCTTGCCGTGCCGCTCGTAATAGGGCCAGCAGGCAAAGTCAAAAAAATCCAACTCCAAAGATATGCCAAGTGAGCTTGCCGTCGCCTCAAGAACGCGCAAGCCTTCGGGCATGACCTCTAGCCCTATACCGTCTCCAGCAATGACAGCAATACGTTTTTTAGACATTCTTCAACCCAATTGAATTACTGAACTTCGCTTTACTCAATAGCAGCTCTGATATGCGGTACGGCTTTTTTTAAGTAATAAAGCATTGACCAAATTGTCATAAAAGCAGCTACCCAAATCAACACCCTTCCTGTGGCTCCAGTATTGAGCCAACCCCACAAAACCCCATCAAATAAAAGAAAAGGAATGGCAATCATCTGAAGGGTCGTTTTAAGTTTTCCAAGTAAATTGACAGCCACACTTTTAGAGGCTCCAATGATGGCCATCCATTCGCGAAGGGAAGAAATTGCAATTTCACGCCCAATAATTAGCAAGGCCACAATAACATCGACTCGCCCTAAATCAACCAAAACCAATAAGCTGGCACAGACCAAAAATTTATCTGCAACAGGATCAAGGAAAGCTCCGAAAGCAGATGTTTGGTTCAGTTTTCGAGCCAAAAAACCGTCAAGCCAATCGGTTAAAGCAAATAAAACAAACATAACAGTTGCGACAATATTTTTGGTTTCATTGGCCAGCGGCGCATCGAAAACAAAAACAATAAATGGGATGGCCGCAATTCGGGTCCATGTCATCAAATTAGGAATGCTGAAAAACATATCTTTATTCGTATGCAATGAATGCATTACCCTCAAGAAAAACTGTGGCCAACTGATCAAGTGATTCTTGCGTCGGGACAAAAATCACATCTTCACCCAACATGATTTCCGCTTCGCAATGCTTCATTTGAAACAGCACCCTAACGCCGAGACCTATATCTTGAGTTGGGGTAACTGAAATTGCATTATCCCTTTGACTCAGCATGTTCTGTAAAGGCGCAATTTCTTGCAAATTCAGGCGGTCTTGTTGAAAAGTGCACTTGAGATACTTACCAAAGCGACATCTGGCCTCAAAAAAATTGATGGACTGAACCAACGTCAGCCGCAATTGGGATGAATCTCTTCTGTCAGTTTGAACCTTGACTTGAGCAACAAGCAGCTGATCTTCTTGAATACGGTGTCTATTGGCATTGAAAATATTTTCGTCTGCAGTGATTTCCAGCATGGCGCTCATATCATCTAATTCAAAAATATAAAGCTTTCCTCGTGTGGTGTTGATAAATCGATCATTTTTTACAATGCCCACAACCCATTGCGGCTCTTTCATGTCAACCAGATCATTCAAAGAGGTTTTTACAAATTTTCTAACTTCAGAAGAATATTCCTCGAACAAATGACCTGAAAAATGAAATCCAATAGCGGCTTTTTCATGAGTCAAACGCTCTCTGACTGACCAATCACGCTCTTCGTTGATGGGCGGTTCTTCAGAATGCGCGCCATGTGCAGCGTCAAAAAGCCCCACTTGATTGAGATTAATTTCCTGCGATTGCGCAAATTCCCAGGCCAAATCCACCGAGGAAAGCAAAGAAGATCGCTGGGAAGAAATGCAATCAAAAGCACCCGCCTTTATGAGGGCCTCAACAGTACGTTTGTTGACTTTGGTTCGGTCAATTCGCGCACAAAAGTCAAATAGACTGGTAAAGTTTCCGCTGGTTTGGCGAACTTGAACGATCTCTGAAATAGCCAACTGTCCCGTGCCTTTGATTGCACCTAAGCCGTAGCAAATGGTATTGGTCCCCGCTGGCACGAACACATACTCGCCAGAGTTGATATCAGGATTTTCAAAATTTAATCCCAAAGAAACGGCGTCATCAAAAAGAATTTTGAGCTTATCGGTGTCGCCCATTTCCACGGTCATATTTGCACAAAAGAACTCGGCCGTGTAATGAACTTTGATCCAAGCCGTTTGATAAGCTAAAAGCGAATAAGCCGCAGCATGTGATTTATTGAAACCATAGCCGGCGAATTCCTCCATCAAATCAAAAATGGCATCCGACTGATCAGTTGAGATATTGTTAGCCTCAGCCCCTTTTCTGAAAATGGAACGATGCAAAGCCATTTCTTCAACTTTTTTCTTGCCCATCGCACGGCGTAATAAATCTGCACCGCCTAAGCTGTAGCCCCCCAAGATTTGAGCCGTTTGCATCACTTGCTCTTGGTAAACCATGATTCCATAGGTCTCTGCCAGTACACCCTCTACCAAAGGGTGAGGGTAAATCACTGGCTCGCGACCATGCTTACGAGCGACAAAACTGGGAATGAGCGCCATCGGTCCCGGCCTAAAAAGTGCATTGAGCACAATCAGATCTTCCAGCCTGGAAGGCTTGGCATCTTTAAGCATGGCTTGCATGCCCCTGCTTTCAAACTGAAATACAGCCTCCGTTTTTCCTTCTGAAAATAATTTATATGTCTGAGCGTCGTCAAGCGCAATGTCATCTAACGACCAGTCAGCTTTGACATCTGGTTTTTGAAGAATCAGGTTCTTGGCATTTTCAAGAATAGTCAAAGTGGCCAAGCCTAAAAAGTCAAATTTAACCAGGCCAATCGCCTCCACATCGTCTTTGTCAAATTGACTCACCGATGCAGGGCTTCCGGACTGTTGATAAAGAGGGCAAAAGTCGGTCAATTTGCCCGGCGCAATAAGGACGCCGCCTGCATGCATTCCCACGTTACGTGTGAGACCTTCTAAGTTTTGCGCTAAATTAAGGAGGATTTTGACTTCGTCTTCTCGTTCATAGCGCTGCGCAAGGAGTGGTTCTTGTTCAAGTGCCAAGGCGATAGTCATGTGTTGACCAGGCTTGTTTGGAATGAGTTTTGAGAGGCCATCGCAAAAGGGATAACTCATGTCCAGAGTTCGTCCCACATCGCGAATAGCCGCTCTAGCAGCCATGGTTCCAAAAGTCACGATTTGACTGACTGCATCACGACCGTATTTTTCTTTGACATAGTCAATGACGCGGTCTCTGTTTGTTTGACAAAAATCGATATCAAAGTCAGGCATGGATACCCGCTCCGGGTTCAAAAATCGCTCGAACAATAAGCCGTACTTCAATGGGTCAAGATCTGTGATGTTGAGTGCAAAAGCCACCAATGAGCCGGCACCTGAACCGCGACCAGGACCCACAGGGCAAGCATTATTTTTCGCCCAATTGATGAAATCGCTGACTATCAAAAAATAGCCTGGAAAGCCCATCTTCAAAATCGTTTGAATTTCAAATTCAAGCCTTGATTGGTAAGTGTTCTCCACTTCCAACCTGTCCTTAGGGTCAGGAAAGAGTTTGTTCAGTCGCTCAACCAAGCCCATTTGTGAAACTTTTCGGAAATAGAGATCGATGGGAACTTTTAAACCATCCTCTAACGGCGTTGGATACTCTGGGAGTTGGGGCTTACCGAGCGTGAGTTGCAAATGACAACGTCTAGCGATATTGACTGAATTTCGGATGGCACTTGGAATATCGGCAAACAAGGCTTGCATCTCTTCAGAATCTTTGAAATACTGTTCGCGAGTGAATAACTTTGAACGCTTAGGGTTTCCTAAAATTTCGCCTTGGGAAATACAAACTCTGGCTTCATGCGCTTCGAAGTCTTTGGGCTCTAGAAATTGAACAGGATGTGTGGCAACTACCGGCAATTCCAATCTTGATGCCAAAGCCACTGCCAAGGCTATGTAGCGCTCTTCATCTGCCCGACCCGCCCTTTGAAGCTCCAAGTAAAAGCGATCAGGAAATAGCTTTGCAAAATCAGCGCAGATTTTGACTGCTAACTCGTCGTTTTCTTGCAGCAGGCATTGACCCACATGACCAAGTTGTCCACCGGAAAGCAATATCAAGCCCTCAGCAAAACTTTCTAACCAAGACCACTTGATCACGGGTTGGTGAGTTTTGCCATCTTGCAAAACCCATGATTGGGTGAGCAACTCGCACAAGTTTAAATATCCAGTTTGTGATTGCGCCAGAAGTAAAATTTTTGCATTGGAATGAGATCCATCTATTTGATCCAAACTGAGGTTGACCTCTGCCCCAATAATGGGCTGTACCCCGGATTGGCGGCAAGCTGTGTAGAACTTAACGGCACCAAATAAATTATGAATGTCTGTGATGGCAAGCGCCGGCTGAGAAAAATTAACAGCACCCTGTACCACTTGATCAATTCGACAAGTTCCATCTGCGACAGAGTATTCAGTGTGAAGCCGGAGATGTACAAACATGGGTGTTATTCTAGAGATCAAATTCTTTTGAAATGCTCAATCAGTGGGCACTTTCAATTTATCCTAAAATTTCAATGTAACGAAGGAATCACATGGCCAGCGAACTTATTCAGCACATTTCAGACTCTAGCTTTGATTCTGTTGTGCTTCAGTCAGATAAACCAGTTTTAGTGGACTTTTGGGCTGAATGGTGTGGCCCATGCAAAATGATTGCTCCAGCCCTTGATGAAGCCGCTGATACCTACAACGGAAAGCTTCAAATTACCAAACTCAATGTTGACGAAAACAAGGATATCCCTGCTAAGTTCGGTATACGTGGAATTCCCACACTGATGATTTTCAAAAATGGGCAACTTGCCGCCACCAAAGTGGGTTCTCTTAGTAAAGCGCAATTAAATGAATTTATTGACCAACAAATAGCTTAAGCTCGAAATTACTGTCATAATACCCTCAGCAGCGATTCATTAACAAAGTCGCCTGTCTAATTCAAGACCATCTTCTGGACTGGTCTTGTTCCACCCCCCTCAATAGTTTTCACGACTCCCCTATTGGAGTACTCCTATGCATCTGAATGAGCTCAAGGCACTGCATGTGTCAGAAGTTTTAAAACAAGCTGAAGAGCTTGAAATTGAAAATACTGGCCGGATGCGTAAGCAAGAATTGATGTTTGCGATTATCAAAAAAAGGGCCCGCGCCGGCGAGCAAGTTTTCGCTGATGGAGTCCTCGAAATCCTGCCTGATGGTTTTGGTTTTCTGCGCAGTCCGGACACCAGCTACACAGCAAGCACAGACGATATTTACATAAGCCCCAGTCAAGTCAGACGTTTTAACCTTCACACTGGTGACATGATTGAAGGTGAGGTTCGCATTCCCAAGGACGGTGAACGTTATTTTGCGCTGACCAAACTTGATCAGGTGAATGGCGATCTACCTGAAAACAATAAACATAAAGTAATGTTTGAGAACTTGACGCCGCTGTTCCCCAAAGAACAAATGCGCTTGGAACGTGACATCAAAGGTGAAGAAAATATCACTGGGCGAATCATTGACATCATTGCCCCTATAGGCAAAGGACAACGGGCTCTTTTGGTAGCACCTCCCAAAAGCGGCAAAACCGTGATGATGCAGCACATTGCGCACGCGATCACTGCCAACTACCCTGACAGTCACGTCATGGTTTTGCTGGTCGACGAAAGGCCTGAAGAGGTGACCGAGATGCAACGCAGCGTTAAAGGCGAAGTTATTGCTTCAACATTTGACGAACCAGCTGCGCGGCATGTGCATGTGGCAGAAATGGTGATTGAACGAGCCAAGCGTCTGGTTGAATTAAAAAAAGATGTTGTTATCTTGCTTGACTCCATTACACGACTTGCCAGGGCTTACAACAATGTTGTGCCCAGCTCAGGCAAAGTACTTTCGGGCGGTGTCGACTCCAACGCTCTTCAGCGGCCAAAACGGTTTTTTGGGGCTGCGCGTAAAGTTGAAGAAGGCGGCTCTTTAACCATTATTGCCACCGCCCTGATTGATACAGGGAGTCGAATGGATGAGGTTATCTTTGAAGAATTTAAAGGAACCGGAAACTGTGAAATTCATTTAGACAGACGTTTGTATGAAAAAAGGGTGTTTCCCGCCATTCAACTCAATCGCAGCGGCACAAGGCGAGAAGAGTTATTACTTTCCCCTGAAATCTTACAAAAATCGCGAATATTACGTCAATTTATCTACAATTTAGATGAAATTGAATCAATGGAGCTGATGCTTAAAAACATGAAATCTACCAAAACGAATGTCGACTTCTTCGACATGATGCGTCGAGGCGGATGAAAATTAAGTTAGAATTTGCGGCTAACGAAAAGTGCACCAGAATGGCTGGTGAGGCTGTCGCAACGACAAAGGAACACAAATGAAACAGGGCATTCACCCCGAATACCGCGAAGTCTGCTTCGTAGATCTTTCTAATGGCTTTAAGTTTGTTACTCGTACCTGTGCGAACACAAAAGAAACCATCAAAATGGACGACGGTAAAGAACTACCTTTGTACAAGCTTGATACTTCCAGCGAGTCTCACCCCTTCTACACTGGCACACAAAAATCAGTGGACACCATGGGTGGCCGTGTTGAACGATTCCGCAATAAATACGGCAAAACTGCTGCCAAATAATTGTTGTTTCCAATATAAAAACAGCCTGAAAAGGCTGTTTTTTTTTGTCTAAGTGATTAAGTGAATACACCTAACCCAGCCATCGTCGCCCAACATGCCGTTCAGCGCTTCCCCACATGGGCAATGGTTTGCATATGCTTGGTTTACGTTGTAACAGGACTCGTGAACAGAGATCCTTGGAAGACGCTGGATGTATCTTCTTTTGGTTATATGTGGGAGTTGTCCCAAGGGCATACCGAACTCTGGAACCCTGAGATTGGAGGACTTACAGCAGACCTTAAGGGGCCTCTTTCTTACGCCCTGGGAGCTGGTGCGATCACCCTGCTCAGCCCTTGGATTCCCTCTGATACGGCCGCACGGATTCCCTTTATCGCAAGTTTGTTGATAACGCTCATCGCAACTTGGTATGCAATTTACTTTTTAGCCAAAAACCCACACGCCCAGCCAGTTAGTTTTGCTTTTGGAGGAGAAGCTAAACCAGAGGACTACGCGAGAGCGATTGCGGACGCAGGTCTTTTGGCCCTGATTGCATGTCTGGGCTTGGCACTGCCAAGCCACGAGACCACCCCAACAGCAACACAACTCTGCTCCACCGCCCTTCTCTTTTGTGGCGCGGCATTGATTCGAACTCATGTTTTATTTGCCGTTTCGCTTATCGATCTGTCGTTATTGCTACTAACACTTAGCGGTGCACCTTTCCTTGCGTTATTTTTAGGTATGGGAATATTATTTTTGCTTTCGAAACAAGGTGGGCAAAAAAAACACATATTCCTTTTAATCGTTGGCTGTCTTGGCGTAGTTGCTTTGGGGACTTGGGCTGACTTATGGCAATGGAGTTTTGTAGGCACAGAGGATGTCAATTTCCAATGGAAAGGTTTGCTGCGTCTTCTCCTTTGGTTTACGTGGCCTTTGTGGCCTCTTGCAGCGTGGACGCTTTGGACATGGCGGAACCAATGGGGAAAACATATTTGGCAACAACACTTGATCTTGCCTGTCTTTATGTGGCTCACTATCTTTTGCTTCAGTATTTCTTCAAAAAATCCTGAACGCACTCTTCTTCTGTCGCTTCCCTCATTGGCATGTTTAGCTGTATTTGCTTTGCCCACACTTAAGCGAAGTTTTTCAGCATTAATAGACTGGTTCACTTTGCTTTTTTTCTCAGGTGGTGCTGTCATTATTTGGGTAGTTTGGTTATCCCTGCAAACGGGCTGGCCAGTACAACCTGCCATCAATGTCAGCAGATTAGCGCCTGGTTTTGTACCCGAAATGGATTGGGGACAAACAGCACTAGCTGTTCTGGTGACTTCATTGTGGTGCGTATTGATACTTTGGCGAATAGGAAAAAATCCCCGTTTTATTTGGAAAAGTCTAGTCTTACCTGCCGCGGGTTCCATTTTGTGTTGGGTACTTTTAATGACACTTTGGATGCCGCTATTGAATTACGCCAGAAGCTATAAGCCTCTGGCCATTCAGGTAAAACGCTTGCTGAATGAAACAAAGTGTGTCTATTCATTAGGTCTAAATCGATCACAAATGGCAGGATTGAGTTTTCATGGCAACTTCAAATTTAATGAATTTAAAACAAACACACAACAAGTTGAATGTTTGTGGCTGATAACCAATCCTGAAACATTGGCTAAGCCAGCAACAGTTATAGATAGTGAATTATGGGAAAAATATAAAGTTATCAGACGACCCGCAGACAAAAGAGAAGACATCGTAATCTTCAAAAAAATCCCGTCCTCTGCCACTACTGATGAGTAACTGATAAGCGGTTTAAAGTAGCTTCTTACGTAACCGTGAGTTTGGAAATACCAAGGAGAAAATTGAACCTGAATTCAATTTGCTTTCAACATGTAAGTGACCGTCATGCCGCTGAATGACGTGCTTCACAATAGCCAACCCCAAACCTGTACCTCCCGTATCCCGCGAGCGACTGCGATCGACTCGGTAAAAACGTTCAGTGAGCCTTGGAAGATGTTCAGGCGCAATTCCATCACCCGTATCAACAACTGAAAATTCAAAATCATCTTCACGCTGCCGCCAAGAAACCGTTACGCTGCCTCCACTGGGTGTATATCTCAGTGCATTGCTTACCAAGTTTGAAAAAGCACTCCTGATCTCTTCCAACGAGCCGGCCAATTCATAGCCATTCAATTCCTCATCAATGAAAAAACTCAGAATGTGCTTAGTTCCATCTTTTTGGTTCAAGACCCTCATTAAGCCATTTGCTTCTTCGATGCAATTCAACCAAAGTAAATCAAAATTGTGCCATTCAGAATGACTCGGTAATGGGCTTCCCTCCAAGTTCGACAGTGTCAATAAATCTTGCACCAAGGTTTGCATCCTGAGTGCTTGCTGAGACATTAACTTTAAATAGTTATTTGTTTCGGTTGTACTCAGGGAAAGATTCAGCATGGTTTCAACAAAACCAACCAAAACAGTCAAGGGTGTTCGGATTTCATGTGAAACATTAGCTACAAAATCTCTTCGCATAACATCGGCTTGCTCAAGCGCTGTTACGTCCCTTGATAAGAGCAATTTTTTACCGTCCCCATAGGGAAAAACCTGAACGGCAATTTTCTGAGGGTGATCAGTGCGGTTTTCGCGTCCTTCTATGATGACTTCTTCCTCAAATGTATGAGAACGCGCATAGGCACTGAAAATAGGGTTTCTCAATAAAAAGCCAATCAACTGTTTGACATCCCTGTCAGGGTCAATCCCCAAATGCCTTGAAGCAGTTTTATTTGACCAAATAATGTGCCACTCAGTGTCAAGCAATACCACTCCATTGGGGGACGCTTGGATAGCAGATAAAAATTGGCGCAAACTCTCTTTGCTGGTGATTAACTCCGCTTCCTTTTGCTTAAATAATCGCCTGACTTGGTAGGCAGACTCGCCCCATCTGCCGGATTGGTCAGAAGAATTCAGAATGTCGGCAGATTTAATCCACTGGAAAAATAAAATTTCTCCCCTTGCCTGCATGAAGAAAGTCAAAGCAGATGCAGCTAAGAGACCTAGGCATGCTCCGGGCCAGGCGCCGAGACCGTGGGGAACAAAAAAACCTATAGAAAACCCCAGCAGGAGAAACAATATGAAGTTAAAAAGACGATAGATCATTACAAATCTATCCTAGCACTGTGTGTGCCTTAAAAAAAACTAAGTAGATACAACAATTAAGAAGAAATCGGCTCCAAGTGCACTTGACTGGTTAACCTGTACCCGGTTCCCCTGACAGTTTCTATCATCACACCCGCAACACCTAAGGCTTCTCGCAAGCGTTTGACGTGCACATCCACTGTGCGCTCTTCAATAAAGACATGGTCTCCCCACACCTTGTCTAAAAGCTGTGAACGGGTATGAACACGCTCAGAGTGATGCATCAAAAAATTTAATAATTTAAATTCAGTCGGACCTATCTTAATCGGGGCTTCCAAGACAGTCACGCGGTGAGTGGAACCATCAAGATTTATGCAACCAATTTTGACGCTATCAACCGATTGCTCAGGAGTGCGTCTGCGAAGTACAGCGCGGATTCTTGCAAGCAGTTCCTGTGTAGAAAAGGGTTTGGTGATGTAATCATCGGCTCCAGCGTCTAAACCAGACACTTTGTCACTTTCAGCACTCTTTGCTGTGAGCATCAAAATAGGAACTGATTTTGTTCTTGGATCATTACGCCACTTACGTGCCCAAATAACGCCACTTTGCCCGGGCAACATCCAGTCGAGCAAAATAACATCAGGTAATACAGCGTCTATTTCCCTTTGGGCACTTTCCCCGTCTTCTGCCCAAATAGGTGTCATACCGTTATGGCGCAGATTGACAGAAATCAATTCGGCAATAGACGACTCATCTTCAACAATAAGAACTTTGGGGAGATGACGCACGTTCATAGTTATTTAATTGTTGATTCAATGTGTTCAATAGAAGCATGCCGAATATCTTCGCCCATGACGATGTAAATAATCAATTCTGCAATATTTTTCGCATGGTCCCCAATACGTTCAAGCGCTTTGGCCACAAAGAGAAGATCTAAACTTGAACTGATGGTTCTTGGGTCTTCCATCATATAGGTGATGAGTTTTCGAACAAAGCCATCAAATTCTTTATCAATCAAGTCATCTTCTTTTAGTATGGTTACAGCGGTGGCTGTATCAAGTCGAGCAAAAGCATCCAATGATTTGCGGAGCAAATTGCTTGCAAGTTCTGTCGCCAGTCTTAATTCAGAAGATGGCAGTGCACGATATGCACCATGTGCCATGATGGATTTCACTATGCGTGCAATCTTTGCAGCCTCGTCACCAGCTCTTTCCAAATTAGCCGTCGCCTTAGAGATGGCCATCAGCAAGCGAAGATCATTGGCCGTGGGTTGACGCCTGCCAATGATGGAGGTGAGTTCACGATCAATTTCAACTTCCATAGCATTAACTTTGTGTTCGTTTTCGATCACACCGTCTGCCACGTTTTCAACGAATAGAGAAAGGGAGTAAACCGCCTGTTGAATTTGTGACTCAACCAGCCCACCCATTTCCATCAGTCGAGACGAAACGTTGTTGAGTTCATTGTCAAATTGCGATGAGAGATGTTTATCTGGCATGGGAGCTTTCTAAGGGTTCAACCAAAACGGCCGGTAATGTAATCTTCAGTTTCTTTTCTTTTGGGTTTGAAAAAGACCTGTTCAGTTTCTCCAAATTCGACCAGATCACCCAAGTACATATAGGCTGTGAAATCAGAAACACGAGCAGCTTGCTGCATATTGTGCGTAACGATCACTACCGTGTATTCAGACTTCAAAGTAGTTACCAATTCTTCCACCTTGCCAGTAGAAATCGGGTCAAGCGCAGAGGTAGGCTCATCCAACAACAAAATGGCTGGCTTTACCGCAATGCCTCTGGCGATACAAAGTCTTTGCTGTTGTCCACCAGAAAGCGACAAACCGCTCTGCCCTAATTTGTCTTTAACTTCTGTCCAGATGGCTGCTTTTTGCAAAGCCCATTCAACCCTCTCGTCCATTTCAGAACGCGACAAGTCTTCATACAAACGAACACCAAAAGCAATATTGTCATAAATTGACATGGGAAAGGGCGTCGGCTTTTGAAAAACCATGCCTACGCGAGCCCTGAGCAAATTTAAATCTTGCTTAGGATTCAAAATATTTTCGCCTTTGAACATGATTTCACCCTCGGCTCTTTGACCGGGGTACAAGTCATACATACGGTTCAAAGTACGCAGCAAAGTGGACTTGCCACAACCAGAGGGGCCAATAAACGCTGTAACAGTATTTTCTTTGATGTCTAAATTGATATTTTTTAGACTATGAAATGATCCGTAATAAAAATTCAAATTGCGAATTTCCAAAACATTTTGGGAAATTACTTCAGGAGAAAGTGTTGTTTGCATATTCAGCTTTGATTCAATGTTTGATTGAAAATTTTGAAAGGGGGTTAAACGGAAATTTTTTCTTTGAAATACGAACGCGCAAAAATATTTAGCCCTAAAACAGACAAGGTAATAAGCAGTGCGCCACCCCAAGCCAAGTCCACCCAATTTTGATAAGGACTCATAGCGAATTGGAAAATAACCACTGGTAAATTCGCCATGGGTGCGTTCATATCAAGAGAGAAAAATGGATTATTGAGTGCGGTAAATAATAGGGGTGCCGTTTCTCCGCTAACGCGTGCAAGTGCAAGAAGGACGCCAGTCATCACACCGCTTCTGGCCGCCTTCAAAACAATCGAGAGAGATACTTTCCATTTTGGCGCACCCAACGCAAAAGCAGCTTCACGCAAACTCACAGGTACCAAGCTCAGCATGTTCTCAGTGGTTCTAACCACCACGGGAATAGCAATGAGTGTTAGAGCCAAAGTGCCCGCCCATCCAGAGAAATGCTTGGCATTCACAACAACCAGTGCATATACAAACAGGCCAATGACAATTGACGGTGCCGAAAGCATGATGTCGTTTAAAAATCGAGTGATTTCAGAGAATTTACTTTTCTGTCCGTACTCTGACAAATAAATGCCGGCCATAACACCAATAGGTGTGCTGATCAAGGTGCAAGAGACCACGATCATCAAACTTCCAATAATGGCATTTCCCAGGCCGCCATTCACTGAATCTGGACCAGGTGTTTTATTTAAAAATAAATCCAAACTGAATGCAGAAAAGCCTTTAAAGAAAAGAATAGACAAAATCCAAAGCAAGAAAACCAGACCCAAAGTCATGGCGCTCATGGATAAAAACAAGCCTATTAAGTTGGTCCGTTTACGCTTGGCATATATGGACATATTGATTGGTTCTTGTATGGTCATCTTGCTCACATCCCCTTGGTGTGCGTCTTGATCAGTGGCTGAAATAGATGTAGTTGAGTTCATGTCTTAAAGCCTTTTTTGTTTTCAGCCCTGATCAACATCCATTTGGCCAAAGACAGCACCACGAAGGTGATTAAAAACAGAGCCAAACCCAGAGCAAACAAGGAGGAATAATGCAAGCCAGGCTCCGCTTCTCCAAATTCATTAGCCAAAGTAGAAGCAATGGAGTTACCGGGTGAAAAAAGTGAGGTTGAGATTTTGTGGGCATTGCCAATAACAAAGGTAACTGCCATGGTTTCGCCCAAGGCTCTTCCCAGACCCAGCATCACGCCACCGACCACTCCACCCTTTGTATAAGGTAGAACAATGTGCGTCACAACTTCCCATGTTGTACAACCCAAACCGTAGGCGGACTCTTTCAATATGGGTGGAACAATTTCAAAAACATCTCGCATCACAGAAGCGATAAAAGGCAAAATCATCATAGCCAATATCAATCCTGCGGCCAAAACACCTATGCCGTTAAAAGCGCCTGTAAATAAATAACCAATGACGGGTATTTGCCCGAAGGTTGCGGCAAGTGCAGGTTGAATGTATTCAGCAAATAACGGGGCAAAAATAAACAGACCGAACATGCCATAAATGATGGATGGCACAGCAGCCAATAATTCAACGGCAGTACCCAACGGTTTGCGAAGTTGCATAGGACAGGTTTCTGTCAAGAAAACAGCAATGCCAAAACTCAATGGAACAGCAAGCAAAATTGCAATGGTTGCAGTAACAACTGTTCCGAAAATAGCAATAAGGCCGCCAAACTCAGAGTTAACGATGTCCCATTCAACCGTATAAAAGAATGGAATACCAAATTGTTTAAGTGCAGGCCAAGCACTGACAAAAAGCGAAACAATAATTCCCAATAAAGCAACCAAAGTGGTTGCAGCAAAGATCATGGTCAGTTTTTCAAAACCAATGTCTTGCAGGTATTGCATTCTGATTTTTTTTGTATACACAGCGGGAACTTGGACTGAACTGGTATTCATTAAAGAAATACTCCACAAATAAAAAATACCCAAGGCGGTAAATCGCCTTGGGGACATAGCTTAAAAATTATTTCAAATTAATGGTCGTCCAAACACTCTTGCGAATGAAGTCTGTAGCTGAGTCAGGCATTGGCACGTAATCTAAATCGATAGCCATTTTTTTGCCATCCTTGAATGCAAAGTCAAAGAACTTCAAAACTTCAGCTGAAGCTGCTTTGTTGGCGGGCTCTTTGTACATCAAAATGAAAGTAGCTGTCGTAATGGGCCAAGACTTAGCGCCAGCGGCATCTGTAAGAGACGCTGCCATACCAGCATATTTAGACCAGTCAACACCAGCGGCTGCGGCAGCAAAAGTCGGATCATCTGGCTCTACATACTGACCATCTTTGTTGCGCAAATTGACGTGCGACATTTTGTTTTTCTTGGCGTAAGCGTACTCAACATAGCCAATTGAATTTTTGATACGTGACACATTTGCGGCAACACCTTCGTTACCCTTGCCACCGACCGAACTCAATGCAGGCCACTTAACAGCAGCAGCAGCACCTACTTTATCTTTCCAAGTGGGGCTTACCTTAGACAAATATTCAGTAAAGGTGAAAGTCGTTCCGGAACCGTCAGCACGGTGAATCACGGTGATTTCAGCGTTAGGCAATTTCACACCAGGGTTAAGGTCTTTGATCTCTTTGTCTTGCCAATGGAAGATGCTTCCAATGAAGATCTTGGCCAGCACGTCACCAGTCAATTTAATTTCACCGGGCTTAACACCCTCTAAGTTCACAATTGGCACCACACCGCCAATGACAGCTGGGAACTGAATCAGGCCTTCTTTTTCGAGCTCTTCGCCTTTGAGAGGCGCATCGGTTGCACCAAAGTCAACAGTTTTTGCCTTGATTTGCTTGATACCACCGGAAGAACCGATTGACTGGTAGTTGACACCAACGTTTGCTTTTTCTTTGTATGCTTCTGCCCATTTACTGTAAATGGGGAAGGGAAAGGTGGCACCTGCGCCTGTGATGTCTGTGGCAAATGATGCAACTGAAACTGCAGAAATACCCAGAGCGACAAGCCATGATTTCATTTGGGACATTTTTTCTCCTAGAAAATGTTTTACAACTTAACAAAAACTTTCATGGATACTCTAGGAAAGTAATATGACAGTATCGTGTCTAGCTTGAGCGAGAAATGAAAAAAACAAAAATAATGGATTCTTAGATATTATTATTTTTATTAAACAATAATTATTTAGTACCTTAAATATATCTAAATTTAAAAAAGCTCTTTTATTCGTCATTTATTCGTCATATTTTAGACACACAATAGACTCTTCGGCGAATAAAATGATAATACAAATATATTCATATTTTGCGTCACTTACTCTACGCATCACAATCGAACAATGAAAAACGGAACCATGCTGGCTGCTGTCGACCTTGGGTCGAATAGCTTTCGTCTAGAGATTTGTCGCTACAGCCATGGTCTGATACAAAGATCTGAGTACATCAAGGAAGCTGTGCGACAAGGCAGCGGATTAGATGAAGAGCGAAACCTCAACATTGAGGCTATGGAACGCGGTTGGGAATGCTTGGCCCGGTTTGCTGAGAGACTGGCTGGGTTCAAACCCAATGAAGTCAGAGCCGTAGCCACCCAGACATTGAGAGAAGCCAAAAATAGACATGTTTTTTTAGACAAAGCCCATGAGTTACTTGGCTTTCCCATCGAAGTCGTCTCGGGCAGAGAAGAAGCCAGGCTCATATACCAAGGCGTATCTCACTTCTTGCCACAAACTGATGAGCGTCGCTTGGTCATAGACATTGGTGGGCGGTCAACCGAATTTATTTTGGGTGTCAGGCAGGATCCCTCTTTGCTTGAAAGCTACCGACTAGGGAGCGTATCTTCCAGTCTGAAGTATTTTCCCCAAGGTGAACTGACTCAAGCCGCTTTTCATAGGGCTGAAGTAGCAGCCAAAGCAGTTTTAGAAGAAGCTGTAGAAAAATTTCCGCACAAAGCATGGGACACAGCCTTTGGTTCATCAGGTACGGTCAGTGCTGTGGCCGAAGTCTTGGGCGGTGCTGGATGGTCAGATAAAACCATCACACTGGAGTCCTTGGAATGGTTGAAGCGTCACTTGATACGCATAGGCCATGTCGACAACTTGCGCATGGAGGGTTTAAAGGAGGACCGTCGAGCTGTCATAGGCGGTGGTTTGGCCATTTTGTACGCGGTTTTAGAGTTATTCCAAATTAAGGAGTTACAAGTCACTCCAGGCGCTTTGCGTCATGGATTGCTGTATGACTTGATTGAACGTGAAGACAATACCAAAGACACGCGTGCGGTGACCGTTTTAGGATTACAAAAAGAGTTTCAAGCCGACGTCGAACAAGCCAGAAGAGTCAGCAAAGTCGCCTGCTATTTTCTTCATCAATTACAAGCCTCCAAAAAAAGCGATCTTGACTGGAGCAGACTATCGAAAAAGCTTGATTGGGCAGCCCAATTACACGAAATTGGAGCGCAAATATCGCACACTGATTCACACAAACACAGCGCCTACATTTTGGACAATACCGATGCGCCAGGGTTTGCGCTGCATGAGTTGCACAGACTGAGTTTGCTGGTACTTGGGCACAAAGGAAAATTGAAAAAATTAGAAACAGATTTCAGTGATGAGGGGTTTTCCTATCAACTGATGTGTCTGCGATTAGCGGTGATTATTTGCCATGCAAGGCGCGAACCGGACTATAAAAAACTTCAACTCCGCCTGTCGGACAAGCAAGCCAACCGTTTTGAAATAAGGGTAGAACCGCTGTGGCCACAACGGTTCCCCCAATCCCAACATCTCTTGCAACAAGAAGTGATTGCTTGGCAAAAGACAAACTGGGAACTTCAACTCAAGCAGTGTTAACGAACGATCTTGATCAACTCGCGTTTGCCAGCCTTGTAAGTGAACAAAGTCAAAGCACCATTTTTAATGTCGCCTTTTTCGTCAAAAGCAATATTGCCTGTGACACCCTTGTAGCCAGCAGTTTTGGCCAACACTGGCAGGTATTTGACTGGATCGGATGAGTTGGCTTTGACCATCGCATCAACCATCACATTGACAGCATCGTAAACGTAAGGTGCGTAGATCTGTACGTCAACATTGAAACGCTTCTTGAATTTCGCGTTAAATGCAGCGCTGGATTTTTCATCAATACCGCCCGCTTCAGCGCAAAACACTTGGTTGTCACCCACAGCATCGCCACCGAGCTTGATGATTTCATTGGTACAAATACCATCGCCACCCACAAACTTGGCATTCAAACCCAGCGCTTTCATCTGCTTGATCATGGGGCCAGCGACCGCATCCATGCCACCGAAGAACACCACATCGGGTTTTTTGCCTTTGAGTGTGGTCAAGATAGCAGTGAAGTCTGTGGATTTGTCGGTGGTGAACTCACGTCCCACCACAGTACCGCCGGCTGCTTTGGCAGCTTTTTCAAATTCATCCGCAACACCTTGTCCATAGGCCGTGCGGTCATCGATCACCGCAATATTCTTGGCTTTGAGTTCACCAATGGCAAAGCGGCCCAAGGTGCCACCTAGATGCACATCATCGGCCACCACACGGAAGGTGGTTTTGTAACCTTGTCGTGTGAACTTAGGGTTGGTCGATGAAGGCGAAATTTGGGGAATGCCTGCATCGCTGTAAATTTTGGAAGCGGGAATAGATGTACCCGAATTGAGGTGACCGACAACCCCATTAACTTTGGAGTCGACCAATTTTTGCGCAGCTGCAGTACCTTGCTTGGGATCGGCAGCATCGTCTTCAGCCACGAGTTCAAACTTGACTTTTTTCCCACCGATAGACACGCCTTTGGCGTTGAGTTCTTCAATCGCCAAACGAGCACCATATTCATTGTCTTTGCCCAAGTGGGCAATAGCACCACTGAGTGGGGCAACGTGGCCAATTTTGACGACTTCTTGAGCCATGCTCAAAGTAGCGACAACGCCTAAAGCCAAGGCAATAGTTGATTTAAGTTTCATGAGGGATCTCCGTTAAGTGATGAACACATAAGATAACTTAAAAACAAGAGCTTTGCGGCCAGCATGCAGAAAAAATCAAGGCAATTTGGGGCTTTCACCTAAATATTCTCGAATCACATCATCAACCGATTGACGCAATAAATCGGGAATCAATTGGGCCAATTGGTTTTCTACTCTTTCGATAACTTTTTGCGCCAGTACCTCTTGATCGGGAAGGTCCGGTGGAAGGCCAAGGTCTTTGCCCGCGACAGGCAAGTTCGCCCAAGGCAATACCGCTGGGCGCAAACTGCCGTTAACTTGCACCACTTCAGTCAACATGGGTACAGGGGATTTAATGATGTCGGGGCGGTTCATGTGATGACGCTGTGAGCATTGAGATCGTGCTTGACCAAGGTGTAGCCGCGCTTGGAATAGGTTTTCCATCGTGCACGGGCATGGGTTTTATCTTCCTCACTTAAACCGACCACTTCAATGACCCTCTCGAAGGTCTCATAACCTTGAGGCATAGACGACGCCAAATTGAGCAACACTTCATGGTGAGGCATAGTAGCCGCAATAACAGCAGCTCCATCCTCCTGCAGAATGACCAAGCTCAATTGGGTTTTCGTCAAGTCATCTGTAGACCAGCAGTGCGCGATAAAAGACTGGGGTGAAAAAGTCCACAAAGCTTCGTCTAGGTTTTTCAATTCCTCAGGGGGACCCGTCACCACCACACGCGCTTTGGCTTGGGCGGCTTTTCGCAACAGCCGACAGACGTAGTTCATCTTGTCGGGCACATTGAAATGAAAAGCCACTTCAGTCATGGTTGGGTAAATTCTTCATCAAGCCTTGGCTGAACGCTTACGAGCTGTCACAGTACGTTGGGCAGGTCTAACCACCTTGGCTTGTTGGCTTACCAAATAAGACAACAGCGCGGGCACGGGACGACCGGTTGCACCCTTAGCGGCCCCGCTCTTCCAAGCTGTACCAGCTATGTCCAAATGCGCCCAAGGAAAATCAGAGGCAAAGCGCTGCAAAAATTTAGCTGCTGTGACCGATCCCGCCGACCGATCGGCGATATTGGCCACATCGGCGAAATTGGATTTCAAACCTTCGCCATACTCTTCGTCCAATGGCATGCGCCAGCACAAATCTAAGGTGCGCTCTCCGGCAGCAAGCAATGCGCCAGCCAATTTTTCATCGCTTGCATACAAACCGCTTCGCAAATGGCCAAGTGCAATCACGCAGGCACCGGTCAAAGTGGCGATGTCAATGACTGCGCTTGGCTTGAATCGCTTGGCATACGTCAGGGCATCACACAAAACCAAACGCCCCTCGGCATCGGTATTCAAAATTTCAATAGTTTGGCCGCTCATGCTGGTGACGACGTCGCCTGGCTTTAAGGCCTTACCACCGGGCATGTTTTCGCAGGCGGCAATCAAACCAACGACATTGATGGCAGGCTGGAGTTGCGCCAAAGCTTCAAAAGTTCCCAACACACTGGCTGCACCACACATATCGAACTTCATCTCGTCCATGCCGGGACCGGGCTTGAGGGAAATACCGCCGGTGTCAAAAGTGATTCCCTTACCCACCAGCACGGTAGGCGCTTGGGAGTCGGCAGCACCTTTGTATTTAAGAATAATAAAGCGCAGCGGCTGGGCCGAAGCTTGAGCGACTGCAGCAAATGAGCCCATGCCCAATTTGGTGACTTCCTTCAAGCCCAGCACTTCACATGAGACTCTGGAATGCTTGGCAATTTGTTTAGCTACCTGCGCCAAATGATCAGGGGTTGCATGGTTTGCCGGACGATTGCCCCACTCGCGGGCCAAACTGACACCAGCGATTTGTGCTTTGGCTAACTCAAATGGTGCTTTCAGTGACGATGCTTGAGGAACACCCAAAATGATTTTTTTAAAACTCAAGGCCTTGGCGCTGGGTTTGGTGGCGGTGTAGACATAAGCGGCATCTGCCGCTGCTTGAGCCGCCAATACCAAATGCTCGGTTTGGGCAGCTTGCATCAGCAGCGTGACCGATTGGGATTTGGATTTTTTCAATGCGGCTAGCCCAGCTGCCACACCTTGACGGACATCTTGGGCTCGACCTTTGCCAATACCCACGAGAACCAAGCGAAGAGCTGTCAAACCTGGTGGCTTCCACCAAAGCATGCATTGACCGGCGGCCGAGCTGAAGTCGCCTGTTTTTTGCGCTTGGTCTAGCATGGTCGAGAGCAGTCCCGGCTCCTGTTTTTGACCGTCCGCCACCAAGACCACCATAGCATCGGTTTTAAAAGTGGCAGCTTTGGCCCAAGAAAGTGAGAGGAGTTCAAAGTTCATCATTCAGCCCTTACATTTAAGGCTTATGTTATTCCATTCCGCATTCCGCACTGAGCTGTCCCGCTATTTTTGGGCTACTCTGGTTGTTTTGGTCTCTATTGTCATGACAGTGCTGCTCATTAGGACTTTAGGACAGGCTTCTCGCGGAAATATAGACCCTGCTGAGGTGTCTTTGGTACTGGGGTATACCGTGCTTGGCAATATGCACACCATCGTCACCCTGTCTTTGTACATTGCTTCAGTTGCAGCTTTGTCACGAATGTACGTTGACAGCGAGATGGTGATTTGGCAGTCCAGTGGCAAAAGCTCAGCGGGCTTGCTTAGGCCAGCGCTGGTTTTTGCTGCACCCGTGTTGGTGGTGGTCGCTGGGCTGGCACTGGTAGTGTGGCCTTGGACCAATGCACAAACCCATGAAATGCGCGAGCGGTATGAAAAACGGGGTGATCTCGAGCGCGTCAAACCTGGTCAATTCCAAGAGTCTTCCAGCGGAAACCGCGTCTTTTTCATTGACAAAGACAGCCTCTCTGACGTTGAAGGAACACATGTTTTCATTGCCGCACAAGAAAAAGGATTGCAAACCATCACCAGTGCACAAGCAGGTAAAGTGGAGATTAAAGGTGAAGACCGCTACTTGGTACTCAAACAGGGGCAGCGCATAGAAATCAACCCTCTCAAAAATGAGATCAAGGTGATTGAGTTCAAACAACATGGTGCCAAGCTGGGTGATTCGCCTCTCGAATTGAGCGAACTGGAAGCGCAGTCAGCCATGCCTTGGGTTCTGATCAAGAAACCTGTACCTGTCAATTTAGGTGAATTGACGTGGCGCATTGGCTTGGCAATAGGCGCATTCAACCTTGTCTTGCTGGGCGTGGCCATTCCCTACGTCAATCCCCGATCTGGGCGAACCGGTTCTTTGGTGATGGCTATGTTGACTTTTTTCATTTATTACAACTTCATCAACGTCAGCCGCAATGCGGTTGCGTCTGGCCAGTGGGGCATGCCCAGCATGCTTTTTATTTTGCATGCCCCTGTCACGGCTCTTGGATTGATAGGTTTGTGGTGGCGCAGTGAGCAACTCAACTTGCTGCAATTCATTCGCCAGATTTTGACTTTCAAAAGGGGTGCAGCTTGAACACCCTTCAACGCATGATTTATACCCAGGTTCTGGGTAAAGTCAGTTTTGCAACAGTGGGTTTCGTGGGATTGTTTTTCTTCTTTGATCTGGCGGATGAATTGAAGTGGATGGGCAAAGGTCCTGGCGCTGGTTACGCTTTCGAACATGCATTGGCTTACGTCCTGTTAATGGTGCCTGCGCATATTTATGAGTTGCTGCCCATCACGGTTTTAATTGGCACCATATTTGTCATGTCCCAATTTGCGCAAAGTTCTGAGTTCACCATCATGCGGACCAGCGGCATGGGCCCGACGTTGGCTTTAAAAAACCTTCTCGGTCTGGGCCTCGCTTTTGTGGTCCTGACCTTTTTAATTGGCGACTACCTCTCCCCTCCGAGCAGCAGATTTGCTCAACTCCTTCGTACACGGTATTTAGGGGTTGCCTACACCCAAGGTGTCACGGGTGCATGGCTCAAAGAAAATCAAGGCAAGGGTTACAGCGTGGTGAATGTGTTGGCACTCAATCCAGCAACCGAGATGAAGCAAGTCAGAATTTTTGAGTTTGATGCTGAGGGCCGTCTCAACACCATGATTCGAGCTGAAAACGCCTTTTTTGAAGGCTCAGGCAACGCTTGGTTATTGCACAACATATCACTTGACCACTTCAACTCCGCACAAAGCGGCATGCAAGCCCTCAAACGCGAGCAAATAACAAGCTTACGATGGCCAAGCGAGATGACCCAAGAAATGGTCTCGGTGGCCTTACTCAAGCCCGAGCGCATGGCGACCTTGGATTTGTTTCGTTACATACAACATTTGAGCTCGAACAACCAATCCTCACAGCGCTATGAAATTGAGTTTTGGAAAAAGATTTTTTATCCTTTGAGCTGCCTGGTCATGGTCATTTTGGCACTGCCATTTGCTTATCTGCATTTACGCAGCACACCCATTACCAGCGTGGTGTTTTTGGGCATTTTGATTGGTATCAGTTTTTTCCTTATGAACAATGTCTTTGGTCATATAGGCAATTTAAATGCTTGGGCGCCTTGGCTGGCAGCGGCCACCCCGGGCATTATTTATATGTTGATTTCCCTGCTTGCGTTCAGCTGGCTGGTGTTGAGGCACTGATGCGCGCCATTGTTTTATTTGCCCATGGGTCGAGAGACCCGCTTTGGCACCGCCCCATGCAAGCGGTTGCGCTGCGGGTTGAACGGCAATTACCTAGCGCTCGTGTGACATGTGCTTACCTAGAACTGAGCAGCCCCAGCTTGGAAGATGCTGTGCAACAACTGGTTGATGAGGGGTGTGACCAAGTCCGCGTGGTACCCATGTTTTTAGGCGTTGGCAAACATGTGCGAGAAGATCTCCCCAACATGCTGCAATCTCTGATTGACCAGCACCCCCTGGTTGCATTCGAGCCTTTGCCCGCTGTGGGTGAGCATCCAGAGTTGCTGGATTTAATGGCACAAATAGCAATTGAGGGTTGGTAAAAACAGCATTTAACCCTGCAAATTGGCATAATAAAGGCTTTTGATATATCCAAAAAGCCATGAACCTACACCAATTCCGATTTGTACAAGAGACGGTTAGACGCAATCTCAACTTGACCGAGGTGGCCAAAGCCCTGCACACGTCTCAGCCTGGGGTGTCTAAAGCCATTTTGGAATTGGAAGACGAGTTGGGGATAGAAATATTTGGTCGCCATGGCAAACGCTTAAAGCGCATTACCGAACCAGGCCACCATGTGCTTAAAAGCATAGAGATTATTTTGCGGGAGGTGAGTAACCTCAAGCGAATTGGCGACCAATACAGCACGCAAGATTCTGGCACCTTGTCGATTGCCACCACGCACACACAAGCGCGGTATGTGTTGCCCGTGCCAGTCGCCCAACTGCGCAAAACCTATCCCAAGGTCAATATCAGCCTGCACCAAGGCGCGCCCGATCAGGTGGCTCGAATGGTGATGGATGAAACCGCTGAAATAGGTATTGCCACTGAATCATTGATCGATTACCCCGACCTCGTGACTTTGCCTTGCTACGAGTGGGAGCACGTACTGGTTTTGCCTAAAGACCACCCTTTGGCAGGGGTAGAAAACCTGCAACTCACCGACTTAGCGGCTGAGCCCATCATCACCTACCACCCGTCTTTCACAGGTCGCACGCGGATTGATAAAGCTTTCGCAGCGGCTCATTTAACGCCACGCATTGCTTTGGAAGCGATTGACTCTGACGTGATCAAAACCTATGTGCGCTTGGGATTGGGTGTGGGCATCGTAGCCGAGATGGCCGTACGAGATGCCTCCGACACGGATTTGGTGGTGAGGCCTGCAGGCAAGTTGTTTGGTATCAATACCGCTCGGGTTGCCTTCAAGAAAAGTGCTTACTTACGCAACTTCGTTTATGAATTTGCCCACCTGCTGAACCCCGATTTAACTGCACAACGTATCGCTGAGGCTATGGGCAACTGAGCTAACGAAGAGATGCGTAAATCGCTTGCGCCAGTTCGGGCGATATACCTTCTACGGTACACAAGTCTTGCACGCTGGCGTGCGCCACACCACGCACACCGCCAAAACGTTGCAGTAACTTGGCTCGCTTCTTAGGACCAACGCCAGCGATATCCTCTAAAGAACTGCCGCCCGTTCGGACCTTGGCTCTTTTCGCCCGCATACCCGTGATGGCAAAACGGTGTGCCTCGTCACGAATTTGGGCCACCAGCATAAGGGCTGCCGAATCTGCGTTGAGGCTGAGTTTGGGTCGCTCGTCGGCAAATACCAACTCCTCTAAACCCACTTTACGGCCCTCGCCTTTTTCAACACCCACCAAGCGCGACACATCCAAGTCCAACTCCACGAACACCGTGCGAGCCATGCTGATTTGTCCTTTGCCGCCATCGATCAACACCAAATCTGGAAACCGCGCTTCTCCCAACCGCACCGCCTCAGCCAGTTTGCTGTATCTGCGTGTCAGCACTTGCCGCATGGCGGCGTAATCATCACCGCCAGTGATGCCTTCGATGTTGTAGCGGCGGTATTCGCTGGCTTGCATTTTGTGGTGGTGAAACACCACGCAAGAGGCTTGTGTCGCCTCCCCTGCCGTATGGGAAATATCAAAGCATTCAATGCGCAAGCTGTCCAAGTCTTCTACGGCCATGTCGAGTGCATCCACCAAAGAGCGCGTGCGCGACTGCTGAGAGCCCTCTTCAGCCAGCAAGCGAGCCAACTTCAAAGAAGCGTTTTGTTGCGCCATCTCTAGCCACACCTTGCGTTGTTCCCTAGGCTGGTGGATGACATGCAATTTCACCCCAGTCTGGGCTGTCAAGGCACTCACCAAGGCTTTATCTACTGCGTGGTTGGTGATCAGCGTAGGGGGCAGTGGCACATCCAAATAATGCTGACTGAGAAAGGCCTCCAACACCTCAACAGGTTCTGCCCCTTCAGCATGGGTGGGGAAATAGGGGCTGTCG
>Ga0209084_1000220_pt1 | contig 55303 bp, 44 predicted proteins | sample C_130820_MF_Meta_FD_187309 | JGI IMG/M metagenome (GOLD analysis project Ga0209084, IMG submission 187309) | Freshwater microbial communities from Lake Croche, Canada to study carbon cycling - C_130820_MF_MetaG (SPAdes) (version 2) | ecosystem: Environmental > Aquatic > Freshwater > Lake...
AAGAGACTCCATTCATAAGAATCGCCATAAGTGCGGTAATAAAAAATAGGATAAACAATAGTAGTCTCTTCATGTGCTCCACTCGCATCTAAATGCTCAACGAAAAGTGGTCGTAATCCTAAAACACGCCCACCTTCAGGGGATGGCTCATCAAACAAAAATGGCCCAAATGCATTTAAAGATTCTGCATTTTGTCCAGGACTTGTAAAAGTCACTGGACCAGGGAAGGCATTACTCTGCTCTGCCTTAAGTTGGCCGAGGCCAAACCCAATAAGGCTGATGATTAGAGCAAGACTTCTTAAATACATGAATAAGTACGTACTACACTATTTGTAACCCTAAGAAGACCAAGAAGTTCCTCCTAAAATAGACAAATCCAGCGCATTCCACTAAACATACTTAAATGACTACTAGTCATTGCTTAATATGATTACAGATAGGTATGTATATGTACCATTAGTAAGGTGCCTAACTATAGCTAAAAGTCAAACGGCTCAGACCGAAATACTCTGCCCTGCTTCCAGCACTAAAAAGGCCTCACTAGGCACGCCCTGTTTAGCCATAACTTCTCTCAAAGCGATTGCTGGATCATCACGTCCTTCATCCGTTAAGCGAAAGGTGCCCCAATGCATAGCCACACTGGTTTTAGCACCAACCTCGAAGTGAACCTGAAGCGCCTCCTCAGGATTCATATGCGCATCCCGCATAAACCAACGAGGCTCATAGGCCCCGATCGGTATAAATGCTAAGTCAGGAGCTCCCATGCGGTGCTTAATTTCTTTAAAGATTGCCGGATCATAACCTGAGTCTCCTGCAAAATAGATTTTTCGATTATTAATTGTTAAATAAAAACCACCCCAAAGACGCTTGTTTGTATCCCAGGGAAAGCGACGCCCCCAATGCCTTGCAGGAACAAGAGTTACAGCCACTTGTTCACTCAGAGTCTTAGTTTGCCACCAATCTAATTCATACAAAGAGCTTTTCTTAGAAATTAAATCCTTCATGCCAAGCGGCGTAATAACGGAAGAAGCCCACCTATGAGCAATCCGGTCCAAAGTGGGCTTATCGCAATGATCGTAGTGATCATGGCTAAGTAATACCGCTGTGATTTTTGGTAGTGACTCCCATGCTATTGCGGGTGCCATGAATCGCTTTGGTCCTACCCAAGAAAATGGTCCTACACGCTCAGAATATACTGGATCTGTTAAAAAATTTCCCTGTGGCGTTTGGATAAGAAAACTGGAGTGCCCTATGTAGCTTACTTGAATATCATTTCCTACATTGTGTGGCGCAGGGACTATCTTTTGATGAGTCAGCTTTGGCCAAGGTTTAGGCTTACTGTTTAGTTTCCATCTTAACAGCTCTCTAATGCCATGATGTGACTCACCAAGCTTATTCGAGAATTTTTTCCCATTGAAGTGATCAGAGATGGCGGGTGACATAGTAGCTTAAGAGGTACAGTGTGCATTAGCTTTTGCAGTTCTGCAATTGCGAGACATACTTAAACTCTTATTTTTTAATCTCACTTTATAGATCCTATGCGTATTAGTGGTGGTATAGCTCGTGGCATTCCTTTAAGCGTTCCGAAAACTCGTGACGTCAGACCTGCTACGGACCGCTTACGGCAAGCCGTATTCTCAAGCATTGCGGGTTGGCTACCAGGTGTTCGCTTTCTTGATCTTTTTGCAGGCAGTGGCGCGTATGGCCTTGAGGCATTAAGTCGTGGAGCAATAAGCGGCGTTTTTGTTGAACAAGACACAAAGACTATTCCACATCTCGAACAAAACATAAAAGCTGTATGTAAGAGTATGGGCAGTGATCCAAAACTACTTTCTGTGATTACAGCAGATGCCACCGAAGTACCGTTAGGAAATGGCGAGTTACCAGATTTAATTTTTATTGATCCGCCTTACGATATGATCATTGGTGCAGCAGAACCGATGTTTGCAAAATTAACTCAAGCGCTAGCAAACAAACCTGACGCTATTGTAATTTTTGAAATGCCTGGAGACTTTATTCTAAACCCTCCAGGTTGGGAGCAAATTAAACGCCTAGGTCAAGGCGTTAAACAACCCACTGCTGTATTCTTTAGAAAAACACTTTAAGTCACATTAAACCTAGTGCGGCTTTGATGATACTCACACTTGCTACACAGGCAGTCTCAGTTCTGAGCACACGCTCTCCTAAGTGACAAAGCTGGGTATTCGTAGAGCGAAATAAATTTCTCTCGCTCAAACTCCAACCTCTCTCAGATCCAATTGCAATGACACACGGTGGACTCAGTTTTGCCTGGGATAAAGCTTCAGGAGACTCGTAATTATCTAACGCTATTTTTGTGGTATTTAAATCAATACTATTCCAAACCTCCTCTAAAGACTGATTAAAAATAACTTCTGGTAATCGAGTACAAAAAGCTTGTTCAGCACCGCTTCTAATTTGTTTTTTATATTCACCCGTACTCCATAAAGTACTCATTGCGTAACTAGGATCTGCTTTTTCTGTGGAAACGAAATATAGTGTTTTAACTCCGAGTGCTGCAGCTTCAGATAAAATTTTACGCGCTGTCTGAGGTCTAGGCATACCGATTACAAGAGTAATAGGATCTAAAGCTTGTGGCATCTGTCCCCAAACAAACTTAAGATTAAGTCCTGCTTCACTTTGAGATACGATTGAAGCCTTTCCGCGTGGTCCATTCAGAAGACCAACATCAAACTCTTCACCGATCTGTCTTTTTAAAATATCTGTTATGTGAACCGATCTTACATCTGTTAGCGGCAAAGCAGTTTGAATTTCCTGGGAATCAAAAAGTATTATATTCACAGGAATATGTATGCTAGTCCTTAGCTACCTTTAAATCGATCTTACCGTCTGAGAATTCTGCGGATAATTTTTGAGTAGCCTTAATTCCTTTTTTACGAATCACTGGCAGACCTTCTTCATCACGAACAATAACAAAACCTCGATTCAATACCGAGGCGGGACTTGCAGCTTCAAGACGCTTATGCAAAGACTCGATACGTTGACGTGCTAATGGTAAGCGCAGTTCGGGAGATGCTCTCTCTAGCCTATTTTTTACTCTGACCAAGCGTTGGCTTGGTTGATTTAAAGCACTGCGAAGCACTGCCGTTAAGCGGTTTGATAAATCGTCGAGTTTAAGCCACCCTCTCTCAACCCTAGCCGCAGGCGCTAATAAGCGAAGCCGTGACCTTGCATGATCTAGTCTCTGAAATTCTTGCTCTAAGCGGTTTTCTGCTGCTTCAACCAGTGCAGTACTCGCATGATCAACTCGCTCTAAGCAGGACACAAATTCACTAGAAATTAATTCTGCTGCTGCACTTGGTGTTTCAGCACGTACGTCTGCTGCAAAATCAGTAAGTGTAAAATCAATTTCATGCCCTACTGCAGAAATAATAGGAACACTTGAAGCTGCAACGGCTCGCACAAGGACCTCTTCATTAAATGCCCATAAATCTTCAATACTACCACCGCCTCTACCTATGACTAAAAGATCAAAGATATTTTGCTCTTCAGCAATTTTAAGCATTTCAACCATTTCCTCTGCCGCACCTTGACCCTGCACTTTAGCGGGCAGTATTACAATGCGGCCTCGCCAATTACGTCTTACTAAGATCTTAAGGAAATCCTGCACCGCAGCTCCCGTTGGTGAAGTAATAAAACCAACGACTGAAGGCATCTTCGGGATACTTCTTTTTTTGTCTGTATCAAATAATCCTTCAGCTGCTAATTTTTTCTTAAGCGCTTCGAGTTCACGCTGCAACTTGCCTTGGCCATCATCTACAACGATTCTAACCACAAGCTGATATTGGCCACGAGCTTCGTAAACTCCGACCTCACCAAAAGCAATTACCTGAAGGCCATCTTTGAGTTGAACGGTTTGACGCATCGCGTCCCCACGAAATAACACTGCACTTATTTGTGCACCCGCATCTTTAAGTGAAAAATAAATATGCCCACTTGCTTGCGAGCGAATATTAGAGACTTCGCCTTTTATCCAACAGGGCTTAATGGCACTAGTGATGACCGCTTTAAGTCTACGCGTAAATTCAGAGACTGTCTCAGGACGATCCTTTGCCAAAGCACCACTTTCTTCAGATAAATCTAAACTCATACTTTAGGTTTAGATTTAGCCATGTGATGCCTAACAAGATGTGAAGCAGCAGCCAGTGCAGCAAATAAACTAATACAAATCATAGCCAATTTACCGCGACCACCAAGGAGTGCTTCACCAAAAATAATGAAGGCACTTGTATAGCTCCAAGAGACAAGACACGAAATGAACATGTACCGACCGAAGGGTGCATCTGCCAAGCCGAGTAAATAATTTTGGATGAAAAAGGGAACCCCTGGTGTAACGCGCATCAGTACAATAAAGTCAGTCAGATCTGCTGCATCAAAAGACGGCATTTTATAACCTAAGCGTTCGATTAATTTTAAAATGAATGGTCTGAGTGCTCTACGTGCTAACCAATAGGTTATAAATAAATTTGTTGTAACAGCAGCTAATCCTAAGATTACCACTAGGGGCATTCCTAACTGTGCGCCAAACGCTCTTCCCACGGGAAGCGAGAACGCAAGCATAGGAACTCCAGCAACTGGAAATAATGCCATAGCAGTAAAAAATACAATCGGCCCACAGGCTTGTAGTAAGGAAATACCCCAATCAATGCGTCCTTTGATATTTATTCCGCGCAATAAAAGTAACCCTACAACACCAGCAACTAAGACAAGCACTCCTAGTTTAATGAGTGTTTTCTTACGTTCTGCAGCTTTTATGTCAGCCATGATAATTACTTAGCTATGCTGAATTAATTCCACTTCATAACCTTCTGGTGCATCAATAAAAGCTATCACAGAGCCGCTTGAACTTTTTGAAGGGCCATCACTGAGTACAAATCCCTTAGTCTTAAGTTCAGCAACAAAGCTCTCCATATTATCTACAGCAAAAGCCAAGTGCATCAAATCAGGCTGCACCTGAACCAGAGGGCTATTAGGTAGCTGGCAGATCTCAATTTCTTCTTCACTGTTTGGAGTCTTTAAAAACGCTAGTTGAGCACCACGAGGTGAGGTATGCCGACGTGAGACCTTAAGTCCTAACGCCTGCTCATAAAAGCTAACCGTACGTTCAAGATCGTTAACCCGCATGCGTGTATGAAGAAGCTTTTTTACCATCGCTTATCAGTGGCTGAAATTTTGCCTCATCTCAATGCCATATCGTGGGTAAGTCCTCTTAGGCCATGTACTCTAGGATTTAGTAGAGCTTAACTAGGTATTAAATTACGTAAATTCATGTCTATAAGCATTTAATACATAGATACATCTCTCGAGAAGGAGGCTATTTCTAGCCTTACCTTACATCTCTTGAGAGTGCCCGAGGCCGGACTCGAACCGGCACGTCCTTACGAACAGGGGATTTTAAGTCCACAGTGTCTACCATTTCACCACTCGGGCTTCAACGAGAGGCTACTAGGATTACTCCTAATAACCCCGTGGTTTGATAGTTCCTCGGTTTTTTTGGAAAAAGGCGACAATTTTTTGCATAAGTAAGCCCCTAAGTTGCATCTTTTTTATTCGTAGAGGCTCATCCTATCGAGTAAACCCATTTTACCCCCGATGTTACACCTTCCCTTGCCCTTTCTGGCCTTAGGGCCTTTTCCGATTTTAGCCCTCAGTATTGCCTTTATTGTAGCCTCAATCGCTGTTTTTAGAGTCCATGCCTTCTTTGCGATGATGAGTGCAGCCGTTTTGGTCTCCATTCTTTCATTAGCAAATAAACCCGGTCCCCACGTCTTTAGTCAGGCGATTACTTCAGTTACGACAGCTTTTGGGACGACAGCTGGAAGCCTTGGGTTTACTTTAGCATTAGCTGCTGTGATCGGCATATCACTAATGGAAAGTGGCGCTGCAGATAAAATTGTTCGCTGCTTCATTCGAGTCTTTGGTGAAAGTAATGCAGGTATCGCACTGCTTGTATGTTCATTTGTCTTAGCAGGCCCTGTTTTTATAGATACTGTATTCATGCTCTTACTGCCACTTGCGAGAGCTCTAAGTGTAAGAACAGGAAAAAATTCTCTCTACTTTGTCTTAGCTACAAGCTGCGGTGGAATTATCACTAACGGTACAGTTCCTCCCGCCCCAGGGCCTTTGTATGTTGCAGAGCATTTGAAAATCAATCTCTTCATTGCGATATGCGCGGGTATTATATTTGGTATCATACCAGCAATCGCCGCATTAATTGGTGCACGCTGGTTTGATAAGCGCATGCCAATTCCGATGCGCGCAACAAAGGGAGAATCTCTTGAGTCTTTAACTACTGCTGCCAATCGCCCAGAATCAGAACTTCCTAGTTTTTTAATTTCCATATCCCCGATTGCCATACCCTTTGCATTAATTGCAATCGCATCAACATTAGGAATCGTACATTCACTAGCAGGCACCTTAGGACAATCTGTAACTTCTAGCCTGCTACTTCTTGGGGATAAACATATTGCTCTATTTATTGGAGCAGTAATCGCTGTAAGTTTAAATGTAAGTCAAAGAAAACTGGGTTGGAGAAAAGCAGGAACTGTACTTTCATCTCCATTAGAAACAGCAGCTGTTATTATTTTAATTATTGCTGCAGGAAGCGCATACGGCGAATCCATTAAAGCTGCAGGCTTGGGTGATGCAGTACGAAGCGCTGCAGGTGGTCATGCAATTAACTACGTCTTTTTTGCCTGGCTAATTGCTGTGGTACTACGCGGCGCTCAGGGTTCTGCCACAGTAGCCGTCATTGCTTCAACAGGTATAATTAGCTCCATTGCAGGCCCAGCTGGTTTTGGAGTACACCCTCTTTACATACTACTCGCTGTTGGGTATGGCTCAAAGGCTATGTCTTGGATGAATGATGCTGGATTTTGGCTAGTAAGCCGAACCGGTGGCCTAACCCAAAGTGAAGCCCTACGCAGCTGGTCTATTCTAGCTACAGCCGTATCAATTATCGGCTTACTTGAAGTATTAGCCGTATCGAGTTTTTTCCCACATTTACCTTTCTAAATAGTTTAGCAGATCTCACACGCTAAAGTCTGGCGTTTTGTACAAGATCTGATCATCATCAGATCAAAGAACACGGAGGATGTATATCCACTGTGTTAACCCCAAACCCCAGATTCAATATGATACCGAAACGTTGTTGGTCATACGTAGCTGCTGCATATGCATTTTTAACTGTTGGTTCATTGCATGCAAGCGAGGCGGAAATTAACATACCTGATCTACATCAGGTCTCCTTTCTTGGAGGATCATTAAGTGGGCTTACACTGCTGCATTACGGCTTAGTCGTATGTCTTTTAGCAGGCCTATTTGGTTTAGTTGAATATTTCGAAATACGAAATCTTCCTGTCCATAAATCCATGAGTGAAGTCTCAACACTCATCTGGGAGACCTGCAAAACATACCTTCAACAACAGGGTAAATTTCTGTTAGTCTTATGGGCTCTAATAGCTGTATGTATTGCCTACTATTTTGGAGCTCTTTCAGGGATGAAAACGTCGTCCGTTATTATTGTTCTATTATCCTCAGTCTTAGGTATTCTAGGCAGCTACGGCGTAGCTTGGTTTGGAATTCGCATCAACACGGTTGCAAACTCTAGAGCCGCGTTCTGTGCATTACGCGGAAACCCGTTAAGCACATTACTCATTCCGCTTCGCTCAGGAATGAGTGTAGGTCTGTTACTAGTAGCAACAGAACTCTTTTTCATGATTTGCATACTTGCATTCCTACCTAAGGAATTAGCAGGTGCATGTTTTATTGGCTTTGCTATCGGGGAATCCCTAGGTGCTTCAGCACTTCGTATTTGTGGTGGTATCTTCACTAAAATTGCTGATATCGGTGCAGATTTAATGAAGATCATTTTCAAACTTGCTGAAGACGATCCACGTAATCCAGGCGTAATCGCTGACTGCACAGGAGATAATGCAGGTGATTCCGTTGGTCCAACTGCAGACGGGTTTGAAACATACGGCGTCACAGGCGTGGCCCTAATAGCATTCTTGGCACTCGCACTTGCTGGAAATCCCTCATTAGGAGCAACCCTCATTATATGGATCTTCGCTATGCGAATCCTAATGGTAATCACATCCCTGTTGAGTTATTTTATAAATAATTCACTTAGCCGTGCACTCTACGGCTCATCGCGTGATTTTAATCTCGAACATCCGCTTACAAATCTTGTTTGGATTACCTCTATTGTTTCAATTGCAGTAACATTTATCGCAAGTAAGATACTGCTTGGAGACCTTCCACACATGAGTGGCTTATGGTGGGTGCTTTCATGTGTTATTTCACTCGGAACATTGGCTGGAGCACTTATTCCTGAATTTACGAAAGCCTTTACCTCGACAAATAGTCGCCATGTAAAAGAAATCGTAAGCTCATCTGATCACGGTGGTGCATCATTAAATATCCTTTCAGGGCTAGTAGCAGGTAACTTCTCTGCGTTTTGGCAAGGACTAGTCATTTTAGCACTCATGTTCAGTGCTTGGAGATTTTCCTTAAATCCAAGTTTTGAATCTATCATGCCAATTGAATACGTATTTGCTGCACCTATTTTTGCTTTCGGATTAGTTGCATTTGGGTTCTTAGGTATGGGACCTGTAACAATTGCTGTAGATAGCTTTGGACCTGTGACAGACAACGCACAGTCCGTATACGAACTTTCTCGCATTGAAAGCCTTCCTTCAATCTCTGAAGAGATTGAACACGACTTCGGCTTTAAACCCGATTTCGAAAATGCCAAACATCAACTCGAAAAAGCAGATGGCGCAGGCAACACCTTTAAAGCTACAGCTAAACCTGTTCTGATAGGAACAGCTGTTGTAGGAGCAACTACAATGGTCTTTGGCATTATTATCATGCTTCAGAAGATATACCCTGATACGATTGAGCGTCTGTCTTTAGTACACCCGGAAGCAATTATGGGACTATTAATGGGTGGCTCTGTAATCTACTGGTTTACAGGAGCAAGCACCCAAGCAGTTGTAACCGGCGCCTACCGTGCTGTTGTGTATATTAAAGAAAATATGAACCTAGAGGAAACTTCAGCAGCTACGGCACATTCTAAAGAAGTAGTACGTATCTGCACGCTATATTCTCAAGCAGGGATGATAAATATCTTTATCGTTATTTTCTGTCTCTCGCTCTCACTAGCTTTATTCAACGCGTTCTTTTTTATCTCATATTTAATTGCGATCGCATTCTTTGGTCTTTTCCAAGCTATCTTCATGGCCAATGCAGGTGGTGCTTGGGATAATGCAAAGAAGGTGGTCGAAGTTGACCTTAGACAAAAAGGAACCCCTCTTCATGCAGCTACTGTTGTGGGTGATACCGTGGGCGATCCATTTAAAGACACCTCGTCTGTTTCACTTAATCCAGTGATTAAATTTACGACCCTGTTTGGTCTACTCGCTGTAGAAATTGGTGTGAAAATGGATTCCACTACTAAACTAGTCATAGGATCAGGACTGTTTATAATCGCACTGATCTTTGCCTACCGCAGCTTTTATTCGATGCGGATTCCAGCGCAAAAATAAAGTCTTTTCAAACGCAAAGTCCCTGCTTTTAAAGCGAGGGACTTTTTTTAGGCACTTTTGACACGTGCTGTAGAATCCCCTTTAATCAACGGAGCAGGAAGCATCATATCAATAAAGGTATCGCTTTCTTCTCCTGTACTTTGAAGGACAAGACGAGCCGCCGCTTCACCTAATTTTTCGGGAGACGTTCCAGCAGCCGTTACATAAGGCTTTTGCATAGTAGCAACAGCTGAGGCATCTGCACTGGCAATACTAAGGTCATCAGGGACAAGCAGCCCTTCTCTTTCAAATGCCTTAAGTGCTCCTTGAGCCATAAGAGTATTGTAACACACAAAGGCCGTCGGAAATTCTTTATCTTTACGATGCTTAAGCATCGTATGCGCAGCCTCAAAACCTTCTGCTCTGTCTGCTTGCTCAAGCGTTATGGTATAGCGTGCATCCAACTCAATATTAGCTACACTCAGTGCTGCCTTGAAGGCATTGAAGCGTGATTCATGACGCCCTAAATCTACGTTGCCACCTAACCAACCTATGCGGCGATGACCAAGCCCTACGAGATGAACTACGAGAGCTTCGAGAGCTTGTGGCTCATTACCAACAACACTGTGACAGATACCAGGGTAACGTGCAGAATTGGCTACGATACGTTTTTCGAAACGCCTTAAATCATTTAAAAAAGCAGCCTCTACTTCACCCATTAAAACGATGCCACGAAAACGGTGACCTTCAGTAAAAAACTTTCCTAATCGTGCTCTATTTAAAGTATCTTCAGAGCCCATAAACACCGTAGAATAACCACGTTCAATCAGCGCATTATGTAAACCTTGCTCTACTTGAAGAAAGTAATTTCCCGGACTACTGCGCTTTAAAGAACTGCGATAAATAACTCCGATTTGATCCGCAATACTTTCTGCAGACGCAGCAGAACTCATTCCCTTAGGCCGATATCCTTTCTTAGTAGCTATCGCCCAAATACGGTCGTAAGTCTCTGCATTAATTCCCTGCCTTCTCCCATTGAGTACAAGCGAAACTAATGCCTGCGATATACCCAACTCTTTTGCTAACTGCGTTTGGGATATTTTTTTAGTTCTAGCCACAAGACAACTCCATACATTTACCAAAAAAACGCAATTACTAGAATAGGTATTAAAATCGCCTTATTTATAGAGCCAAAATGCACGTGTTTTTTGCTGATATAAAGCGTCCTCTGCCTGCCAGCGTTTCATATAAGCTTCTATATCAATACGGGATCCTCGCTGGGCTAGCTCATGAAAAAATGTACTAGAACCTACATGCTTAATAAACCCATCCGATGCCACCTTACTAGCCAGAGCATAAGGATTTTTACCGTCATACTTACAGGTGAGTTTCATCATGTAGAAATTAAGCTCTGTGGGGCGCCATAAATCCCAATCAGCAACTTCAATAAACAAACCCTGTCCGGACTTGCTTGCCTGCGTTGTTGGAACACTGACTAAGCGGTACTGTAGTCCCGGAATATTAAAATTCTCGAGATCCTTCTTTAAGACGTCTGTTTTAATATTCTGATTATAAATACCTCGAAATGGATATTGAGTTCCCACGCCACTAGAAAAATGACCCATGATAGTTCCAAGGCCAGTCATAGGATAACCCATCACAGCTGCAAATGTTGGAATATTTGTAGATGTTTTAATCCAGGTTAATCCAGTATCAGGCCAACGCATTTTGCGCTGCCATCCCACCATAGGAATAACAGTTAAATGTCCTTTAACACGTGAGATTTCAGGAATGCGTAGAATTCCTGGTGTCTCTTTTACAAAGCGCGCTAGTTCCCCAATTGTTAAGCCGTGCACGTAAGGAACAGGAAATTCATTAACGAGTGCAGCTCCTATCCAAGGCGCATCAAGTAAAGGACCATCCACTTTAAGACCACCCAAAGGATTAGGACGATCAAGCACTACAACATCTACATTGTTCTCAAAACAACCCTCCATCGCCTGCTTCATTGCACCTGTGAAGGTATAACTTCTAACTCCAATATCTTGCAGATCTATCACAAGTACATCGATTCCTTTTAATTGAGCCTTCGTTGGACGGTGCGTTCTACCATTATAGAGTGAAAAAATAGGCAGACCTGTTATTGCATCTTTATGGTCTGGATAAATAGTAGATGCACTAAGTTCATCATAAACTCCATGCTCAGTTCCAAATAAAGCAACAAGCTTAAACCCTGGTGCATGCCTAAGGACATCAACTGCACTGACACCACGACGATTAGCTCCAGCAGGATGGGTAAGAAGCCCTACGCGCTTACCTTGTAAAATTAAAAAATGACCCGCTTCGAGTACATCTAATCCTGTAAGAACTGAGGAAGGTGCTTCTACATGTAGTGTAGAGCTACTCTTTGATTTATTCTCAATCGCAACAGAATAGCTAGAGCTAGAAGCAGGTGCTAATTTTGCGCCAGGTGTCTGCGTAGCATGACATCCGCACAATGACATTAAAATCATTAGGCATAAACCGCGGATTATTAAGCTACGAAACCGAAAAGGATGTACCATAGTAAGATGTGCTCTTAAGAAAGCGTCACAGTCTAGGCGCGCCGTCAAGCAGAGCTCTCACATCAGTTAGACCTTTTTGAGCTGGAACACACCTCGGATCTAAACGTAAGGCTATTTCAAACTGCTCAATAGACTCCTTTAACTTACCTTCTAATCTATACGTATTCCCAAGATTAATATGCGCATCTACAATCATAGGATTTTTAGTGATGACCGTCAAAAATTGCTCTTCTGCTTCAGGATAGCGGCCTAATTCAAGAAGAACTCCTCCACGATTATCCTGAGCCTCAAGAAAATTAGGCTTTAGGTGTGCTGCAGTTGTAAACTCGACAAGAGCCTCATTAAGACGTCCTAGACCCACGAGCACATTTCCTAAGTTATAATGCGCTTTGCTATACGTGGGGTTCTGTTTAATGGCTGCCTCAAACTCAGCAATTGCTTCATCATATCTATTAAGGTCAGTGAAGGTATTACCCAAATTATAATGAGCTTGTTCTGTATTAGGTCCATACTTAATGGCCGCTTGATACTCAGAAATAGCTTCTTGAGGCTTTCCAGATTCAGCCAAAAGTTTACCTAGATTATAATGAGCATAACCATTCTGTGGTCTTTTAAGAACCGTGTCTTGATAAAGCCCAATGACCGTTGAGTAATCTTGGTTGCGCGCATAACTTCTTAAACCAAGAGCAGCACTAAGTATAAGAGCTATAACAATAATTAGCTTTAGTGAGATTTTTTGAAAACTACGTCTGAGTAAAAAGTACCCGCCGCACACAAGAAGTGCGATTACAGATAAAAGTGGTAGATACATCCGATGTTCCGCTAATATCTGCCTATTTCCAGGCATCACTGAAGTAGGTGCAAGAATTGCAAAAAAGAACAGTGCAAGTAGACCAATCCAAGAGCGCTTAACTAAATAATATGCGCTAACAACAACCAAGCTCATTAGAAATAAAACATATGGAATAATAGTAACAAAGTGCTCAACCCACTGTACCCCATAGTCAAATACGAGATTTTTTGGCCAGAAAACTAACGCAAGATAATGCCACATCGCTTCAAACTGAGTCTTCCAATAGGTCCAGGGCGAAATATCAATACCAAATCCAGACGTACCACCTCTTGTTCCAGTACCCAGCGCAAGAAAAAGCAGCACGCAAGCACTTACAGTCAAAGCGAGATAGTAAAGAGATCGTTTCTTTAACGCATCCTTCAGCGATAACTCATTTATAATCCAATCATAAACTAAAATAATAAGTGGTGCAGAAATCATCACTTCCTTCGAAGCCATACCCGCTAAGCAAGCTGCAACAGATGAGATAATCCATCCTGCACTCTGTTTAGTTTCTGTACCGCGTATAAAGCAGTAAAGACTCGCCAGATAAAAAAGCCCCATCAGTGACTCTGCACGTTGAATAACATAGGTCACAGACTCTGTCTGTAGTGGATGCAGTGCCCACATAAGCGCTACAGAAAAACCAAGCCCTAGGGCTTCACTTGTATGCAAACCTAATCCCCTTAAACGCAGTAGAGTACGTCTCACAATACCCAAAACAAATAAGGATGCACTAGAATGTATAATTAGATTTAGCAGATGATAGCTCCACACTTCGGTTCCACTAATCGCATAATTAAGCGCTAGAGATAAATTCACTAAAGGCCTACCCTCAACGGTGATTCCTTTACCATGCGGAGGTGACAGTACCTGCCTAAAGTCTAAGAGACTGTGTATCGTAGGATTTTCTAGAATTGCCGGAATATCATCAAAAACAAAGGGTCCAAAATAACTGTTTTGATACACGCTAAAAATCGCGACTATAATACCTAGACTAGCCCAAAAGCTGCCATAAGATTTCCTTGTACTGTTTAGAGGCGATACCACGTGTTCGTAGCCTAAGGAACTCTCTAGGCATTGAGCAATCCCCAGCTTAGAAAAACCTCACTTTAAGTCTCACATACCGTAGTTTTGGTTTTGCCTATTCCTTTAAGCTGCCTGTTATCCTAAGACATGCGAATTCTGATAGCCTTTGATAAATTCAAAGACGCACTGAGTGCGCATGATGCGTGCCGTGCTGCTGCTGAAGCACTAAGCCATATCAACCCAGATTTTGAAATCGATCTATGTCCACTCGCTGATGGAGGAGATGGTTTTCAGGCAATCCTAACTGACTCTGTTCTAGGAGAACACATCACTTACTTAGTGGATGGACCTAGAGGAGGTCTAACGGAAGCTACCCTAGGTATTGTAAAATCAGCTTCCCTGTCAGATGCAACTCGTAGTCTTTTAAAACTTCAGAAAACTCCAGCATCTAATGAGTCTGTCATTGCTGTAATTGAGATGGCATCTGCGAGTGGACTTAGTCTTTTACCAGAAAACTTACGAGACCCCTGGCAAACAAGCTCTCAGGGAACAGGCCAACTCCTACTCATAGCTAAAGAGTTAAACGCTGAAGCAATTGTTCTAGGCGTTGGAGGTAGCGCTACGCATGACCTAGGCTTCGGCGCTTTATCGGCATTGGGACTTAATTTCTTAAGAGAAGACGGCTCACGTATTAATAACCCAATTCCTAAAGTCTGGAACCAGATTAGTACCATTACAGGTTCAGTACCTGAACTGCCCCCATTACGCATTGCCTGCGATGTCACCAATACACTGCTTGGTCCACGCGGAGCTGCCACAGTGTATGCACCGCAAAAAGGACTTCCCAAAGATGAAATCCAAAAACTGGAACTAGAAACATCCAAAGCAGCAAAGCAGTTGTGCCGCGCGTTATCTCAAGACGAAAATCTAGTAGCGGTTCCAGGATCAGGTGCAGCAGGAGGTATTTGCTTCGGACTTATGGCTGCTGCAAAAGCAGAACTAGTTCCTGGATTTAATCTCGTCTCAATGTGGCTAAATCTCGAAAAACGCATAAAGACTGCAGATATGATTATAACGGGTGAAGGAAGATTTGATCAGAGTTCTCTAGAAGGAAAAGGACCAGGCGCGATCCTTGAATTGGCTAAAGTAATGAATAAAAAAATTCATATTTTTGCAGGAGAAGTAAAGCCTACCCCAACAGACTTTATTCATCAAATAACTCAAGTTGGTTCGCCGCTAGCAGAGGCACTTAAAAATACAGAGACAAATCTTAAGCAAAGTATCGCACACGTATTCAAACATACTGTGTAGAAAAAATTAGGGATTCTGTTTCTTAAGTGCTGATCTAACTTCAATGAGATTGGCTTGGATGCTTACTTCACTAGGATTTTGCTTTAGTGCCTGCAAAAGCATCTGCTCAGATTCTTTCAATCTTCCTAGATTAAAATATAAAATACCAAGATTATTTACTGCATCTAAAAAATTAGGCTTAAGTAAAATGGCCCTTTGAAAGTGCTGTATAGCCTCTTGTTTTTTATCTAATTCTACAAGTAAGTTACCAATATTATACTCAGCAGTGGGATAGTTTGGCTTTAGACTTATCGCTGATTCATAGGCCTGTACCGCCTCTTGCCTACGACTTAAAGCAACTAAGGAATTACCCATATTGTAATAAGCACTCGGCAAATCAGATTTAACTCGAAGTGCTTGTTTGTATGAATCAATTGCTAAGTCATGTTTATCAAGTGATGCATAGGCATTACCACGGTTATAATACGCTTCAGCATAATCAGGTTTCTGTGCAACAGCTTGATTAAAATAGTTAATCCCAACTTCCGCATCATTACGTTTCACACATACGACTCCATAGCTATTAAGAGCATCAGGATAAGTCGGGAAAAGTCGTAACGCTTCTTGAATATGCACCAACGCCTGCGTGTCTTGATTGTGTCTTAAATATAGCAGGGCAACTTCTTCTTGGGCTAAGTAAAGTGATGGATTAATATTAATTGCTAGCATGTACTCCTTAAGCGCTTCTGAATCGTTTGCTTGTGCAACATATTCCTCAGCTAGCATGGTGTGCGCTAAGGCATTGAGTGGTTTTTTTGCAACAGTGTCCTGCCACATCCCAAGAGGTGACTGATACACCGCATTTCGCATATAGGTCAAAGCGCCGAAACTAATGCTAATTAACATTAGAAAAATAACAAGAAACTGAAACACCATATGTTGTTTCAAGTATTTTTTCCAAAGCAGATAGCAGATCCAAACAAGCAATGCCATCACTGCTGCAAGAGGCAGATACATACGGTGCTCCACAATCATTTGGCTAGTACCAGGTACAAGACTAGTCGGTGAAAGAATGCAAAAAAACCATGCACCTAAAAATCCTAGTTTTGGTTTGTATATATAAGCCCAGACAGAAGCTATAAGTAGCGGAACTAAAACGAGTGCCCAAGGTAACCACTGGCTTAACTCATTTGACGTAAAAGTTCCGTATTCAAACACAAGCGGATTTGGCCACAAAGAAAGCTTAAGGTAGCGAATAATCGCTTCACACTGTGTCTTGCCATACTGCATCCAAGGCACTCCTGTACCAAAACCAATTGTTCCCCCGCGATTACCACCACTTCTAATCACGAGCAAAACAAGTACACCCCAGCTTAATACTAAACCTAAATAGTAGTGAGTTCTTTTTGTTAACGCCTGCTTTAAATTTCCAGAAATAAAACTTCGGTCTAAGAAAAGAACAAGCAAGGGAGCACTTACCATGACCTCTTTTGTCGCCATGCCTAAAAAAGAAAACACAACTGAAAGACTTAACCATAAAGCAGAGTCCGTCTCTTTCTCTACAGCGCGAAGAAAACAATAAAAAGTCCCTAGAAAGAAAAAACCCATAAGCGACTCAGCACGCTGAATCACGTAGGTAACTGCCTCAGTTTGCAGAGGATGCACAGTCCAAAGAAGAGCAATTAAGAAACTAAGCCATAGCACTTCATTATCAGTAAGTAAAAATCCTGAAGCTATTCGTTTTAGAACTCTTCGAGCTATTCCAAATAAAAAAAGCCCGCTTAAAATATGTACAAAAATATTAACACAGTGATAGCTCCACACCTCAGTTCCACTAATCGCATAATTAAGTGCCAAGGATAAATTAAGAATCGGTCTACTCTGTACCGTGACATGAGCACGTGTAGAAAAAATATCCCCTAGTGCTGCTAGATGCCTAATTGTCGGATTGCCTGCAATCGAAGAGGCGTCATCGAGTAAAAATACTCCGTGAATACTATTCGCGTAGGCTAAAACCCCAGCTAGTACGGTAAGTAAAGCAAGCACCCAAGGCCTAAAAAAACCCTCGGCTAAATTAGAATTAGCGGAGGGTTTAAACGACATACCTACTAAATACTAAATTTTAGAATTTAGATCCATCTTTCTTTGTACCACAAAGGCTGACTTCAATGCCTAGTTCAGCAGCAAGTGCTGCTTTAGTGTAAAGAGCCATGTCGGCATCCTGGGAAGATTCAGCATAGGCAACTTGGATGTGGTTAGCTTTGTGACGAGCCATCATTTGATCACGGGATACACCATATGTCACTGCATGCATAATTGGCCACTGCACAGTCGTTTCTTTCCAACGACGATCTGTTTCTTGCTTAGGTAGCGTTATGACTTTAGCACGGCCTAGATCCATCTTAAGGCGTCCGTTTTCAATAAAAACACGGCTCCAGACGATTTCACCTGGCTTTGCTATACCACGCACAGTTCCTCCACCTAATTTAAAATACATGGGTGGCTGTCTCAGTGAATCTGTTCCCTTGTAACCACCAATGTGATGCGCAGGAGGAGCACTGCCGGAAATTAAAAATACCCATACATATTCATCGGTAGTACCACTCTTATCCCAATCACCCCACCTTAAATCGTGGAGTGTATTTTCGACAGGTTGCCCTAAGGCAGTGTGCACACGCTGAGTAAGCAGTCCATCAAGGCCAGCACACTCATCCACTTCGTTAAAATGAGTTAATGGCTCACCTTTTTTAATTACCTTGCCCAAGGCATTTTTTACGGGAGGTCTGTCGGAATTATTTAAAATACCTTCTACAAGATCAGATGCAGGCAATAAATCTTTTAGCCCTTGTTGATACTGTATACCAATAGTATCACAGCCGAAAGTATCTGCAATGCGCAGCGCAGCAACGTAAGTCTTACACTGCAAGAGTACCTGTTTGAGCGTTAATTCTGTAGCTTCATTTTTTCCAAAATGGAAAGTCATGCCTTTAGTAACGAGCCATTTATAAACAGCTTTTGCTTCCTTATCACTAACCTGAGTCGACTCATAATAGAGAGCAGACTGTGATAAACGCTCTTTATATACACCAGTCTGGAAAAGTAGCTCATCAGGAATGATGGCATTATACATACCCATACAGCCTTCATCAAAAATACCCATGATGGCTTTACTCTTCTTTAAGACATGGGCTAAAGCGCTAGCGACACGTTTAGCATTCTGAGGTACACTTGCTTTACCCAGTGCTTTTACGTGAGCTGTTTTATGCTTAACTGAACCTGTCTTAAGCCAGGTCTTTAAACCTGCTACAAAAGCCTCATCGGTAAAATCTTCACTCCATAGCGTGGAATACTTCACTCCAGCCTTTGTTAACGAGCCGTTCAAATTAAGCATACCCACTAAGCCAGGCCAAGTACCGCTCCAATTTGCTACAGTAAGAATTGGTCCACGGTGCGAGATTAGCCCATGTAAAACGTGATGGGAATACTGCCATACAGCTTCCGCTACAATAAGTGGCGCATCAGGATCAATACGACTAAACACGTCCATACCCTCTTTTTGGGAACTAATGAAGCCGTGCTTTACCTTAGCATTATAGCCATGAGCTCTCACAAGCTTAGAACCAAGCTGAGCAAGTGCCTTAGCTAAGGCTGCCTCCATTTGTTTTTGGGCCGGCCAGCACACTTCATTGGCTGAATGACGGAGATCACCGTTAGCAACAAGTTGGATTATTTTACCTGATTTACGCATAAAAAATTATTTTAGAAATAACTGAGCTTTCAGATGATGAACACCCTCTGTATCCATCGCAGCTGACACAGCTTTGTTAAGTAACGCTTCAGACGCCACATGGCCTTTTAAAGTTACATCACTATGATCAACCTCAATTTGTATATCGGCTGCAGATAAATCATGGTCTAAAAGAAATTTGCCTTTGATTACAGCAAGGATTCGAGCATCCGTTAATCCCACTCCAGCACTTGCTGCCTTATCTCTGACAACTTCACCTGTTTTAACTAAATCCACCCTGACTTCATCAGCACTTACATGCATTTTCTTCATCTGCTCAATAAGCACTTCTTTAGGCTTATTCTCGTTTTGGTCATACAAGTGCATACAATAACCACCTAGGGTAATTCCAAGGACTAAAATAAACAGAGATTTCATGTGTTATAAGGTTTTATGCTATACAAACTGAGCATTTCACGAGGATCGATTAAAAAATACGTTTCTTGAACCTAAGCTCAACATAGTTTAGTTCTTTTCCTCAACTCGTATGACAAAACCTACTGCACTTGTCACAGGCGCCTCCCGAGGCATTGGTCGGGGCATTGCTTTAGAGCTCTCCAAAGCAGGCTACCGTGTAGCCATTAACTACGCTTCCAATGAAGTAGCGGCTCAAGAAGTCCTTACCCTTATCACCCAAAGCGGTGGTGAAGGCTTCATTGTTAAAGCGGATATCGCGAAAGCTTCAGAAAGACAATCTCTCGTGCAAGAAGTCCTCGCCCAGTTTGGCCGCTTAGATCTTCTAGTTAATAATGCGGGTGTTGCACCTACAGTAAGAGCTGACCTTCTAGATGCGACAGAGGAAAGCTTTGACCGTTTAGTGAGTATTAATCTCAAAGGGCCTTACTTACTGACTCAGCAAATTGCTAAGCAGATGCTTAAACAAAATAAAGGGCTATCAGGACAACGGGGCCTCATTGTTAATATTACATCAATTTCAGCATACACAGCATCCATAAACCGCGGCGATTATTGCATGGTGAAAGCTGGCTTATCGATGATGACTAAACTCTTTGCAGACCGTTTAGCAGAAGACGCTATTAATGTTTTTGAAATTAGACCCGGTATTATTGCAACAGACATGACAGGTGCCGTTAAAGCAAAGTACGACAAACTGATTTTAGAAGATGGCATTACCCCAATTAAACGCTGGGGCACTCCCGATGATGTCGGCCTTGCTGTGCGAGCAATCGCAGAAAATAGATTCCCTTTTTCAACTGGCGCAATCCTTGATGTGGATGGGGGCTTCCATATCCGTAAGCTTTAATTTTTAATTTTACCATGCTTTGCACCTGCCAGCCGGGTTTCGAATCGTTACTTGGCCTCGAGATGGGAGCCTTAGGCTTTGCCACACAAGAAATAGGACCAGGTTGGGTACTATCGAATGCACCTACACCTACGCCAATGCCTGAGGTTGCATTTGCTTATTTAATTTTTAATTCACCGGTAGAGATTCAGGCTGATTCAGTAAACGCGCTTGCTCAGAAAGTGCTCGATTACTTTATGAAAGCATTAGGTCCTACACGTATTGATGAAGCGTGGCCTTGCGTATGGCAATTTGAAGCAGAACTTGTTGGTCTAGGACGCCGCGTAAGTGCCGTAGAGGCAGCATTCCTAGAAATGCTAAAAAAACGCATGTCTCGTTTAGCAAAGCTAGCGGTCAATGCTACACCAAGAGAATCTGGAGATGTGAAAGGCCTATTTGTTCGATTTGTAGATTTTGGCCGTGCCTACGTTTCATTCGAAGCTTTTTCTAATGGGCAAAAGCGTATGGCAGATGATGACTACGCTCCTTCCCGCTCTTATTTAAAAGTAGAAGAAGCATATGTTGTCTTAGGTATTGATCCTAAAGAAAACGAAACAGTCGTTGATCTTGGTGCTGCTCCAGGCGGATGGAGCTACAGTGCTGCGCGCCATGGAGCTAAGGTGATCGCTGTAGATAACGGTCCTCTTAAAGCGGGTGCTCTTAATAACGATTTAATTGAACATGTCCTAGCAGATGCATTTGGCTATTGTCCTCCGGGCAACGCACAAGTGGATTGGCTTTTTTGCGATTTAGTAGAAGACCCAAACCACGTACTGGATAATCTTATTACGCCTTGGCTAACCAAGGGCTGGTGTAAGCGCTTCGTCATCAATTTCAAATTTGGTCGTGCTGATCCAATTGCTCTTCTAAAACAATTAAGATCACCTACCTCACCTTTTGTAACACACGCAAAGTATTTTAAAATCCGCCATCTATTCCATGACCGTGAAGAATTCACCGTTGTTGGATCAACTGTTTAACCTTCATTCTTCATGGAAACTCCTCGCTACAGTCGCGAAATACGCGAACCCGCATCAGAACCTATACAGTCTCGTCCAAACGAGCTTAGACTGTGTGGAGTATCCGCGGTGCGTGCTCGTTTCCAAAAAGATCCCGACTCATTTAGACGTCTGTATTTTGATTACGAAACAGGACGTAAATTAGGGATCATGAGCAAGGCCTTAGCTGCAGGTCGAAAGATTTACCGCTGTGTAGAAACTGAAGAATTAGAAAAATTATCTGGTACGGTCCATCACGGCGGTGTTGTTGCAGTTGTTGCTCCACCTCCACTCGAAGGCGTAGAAGCAGCAGATACGATTAAATGGGCAAAACGTTTAGACCCAATTCTGGTTCTCGATTCAATTGGTAACGCTCATAATCTAGGAGCGATTGCAAGAACAGCCGCCTTCTTTGGCGTACCTCGTATTGTCATTCCTGATCATCCTGGTGCGGCTAAACCTAATGACGCTGCATACCGTGTCGCTGAGGGCGGACTTGAGCATGTTGAAGTGCGTATGGTTAGTTCGCTTCCGGGTTTCCTACTTGGTCTTAAAGAAGCTGGTTATACTGTTATTGGAACTTCCGTTAAAAAAGAAGCTGGTAAAGCACCCCAGACACTAGAGCGTATTTCTGAGAAAACTTTAGGTAAAGCAGTGGCTCTTATTCTAGGAAATGAAGAACGTGGACTAGCACCTGATGTTGCTGCTGCGTGTAGCGATCTTGTGATGATTCCAGGTCAAGGCACCGTAGAATCACTCAATGTATCTGCAGCTGCCGCAGTACTTATTTGGGAATTAATGGGAAGCCGCGCTAGCAGCAGAAGAAGGTAAAGCAGCGGGCATAAATCTCATATTATAAAGTAAATTTTTTCCAAAAAAACAGGCATTGAAGTGAAATTTTAAAATAGCATTCTCCAATCTGCCACAATCGTTTGACGGACTTTAAAAATTACGTTCACAACGTCCTATTTATGACGGCGTAAGCTATGATAATACCGTTCTTGTGATTAATTGCCTTGCTGGTCAAAAACTAAACAAGGATCACGATGATTATTTACTTTTGCTCTCAGGTTTAGTCCAAAGATACGAAACTGACACTCTAACACAAAGGCCTAAAATTTCAGGCCTATAGATGCTCAAGTATATACGTAATGAGAATGAGCTCACAAAAGACAACCTAGCAAAGACCTAAGACGTAGATAGATCTCAAACATACCGCATTATAAGCGGGTCCGAAGCCTAACGACTACACACATCAAATTACTCAATGAGCAATTTGATGTAAGTGCAGATTTATTCGTTTAAAATTTGGTCTTAGCCAAATCAGTTCGCTTTAGGTGTAACCTGCTTTGCAAAAATTACGTACATCAAAGCATCCTTGATTGTTGGATCTTCAACATTCGAACCAAAGGTAATCGTTTCATCCTGAGTCGCCTTACGACGGAATAGCGTTAAGCTTTGACCCTTAAGTGTAATCTTATCTTTAGATGCTTTAAATTGGCTTGTTAGCCAATTTGGCCTTGGCAAACGATCATCATGAGCAACCCACAACGTCGTTCCTGCAGGAACACCCACAACAACAAAATCAAGTGCACTGTAGTGTGAATCAGCATCACCTGCTTGTACCCAGTCAGCTCCAAGAAGTGACTTAGGTAAGTCACTAAACGCGTAATCGCGATCAACGTAAGCATTACGTTCATTAGCTACTTTTGTTTCAACATGCGCAATTGATGTAGGTCCTGAATAAGAGAATGCCTTAATATACTTTCCAGGTTGAACCACTGCAGGTGTACTAGCCGTTGTATTTTTACCTACAATTTGCTCATAGCTTTCTTGTGCAGGAAAAGTTGGATGCACATTAGGCAATTTAGCTTTAATCGTTGCAGGCAGTACAGCAGACATACCGCCAAAGACCTGTGCAGGTAAGCTATGGAGTATAATTTCTGCAGATTTCAATCCTGCTGACTGTGCTTTAACAGTGATTTCCCCTACTTCTAAAGTAGACCGAAGTGCTACACGGTTAACACCAGCCTCGAGATCAAGATAGGTATTATTAATTGAACCTGGTTTTGCACTATTCCATCCACCACGCCAAATAACAGGTCCTTTATAGGTAAAATCAACACGTTGTTGAAACGTTGGGCAGCGTGTTCCTTTAGCGTCAACTGCTTCAACATCGATTAAGAATACATCTGAACCATCAGCCTTAAATCCTGCAGGTCCCATAATTCCCCTCATGCGAAGGCCAACAGCAGGCCCTGCCGTACGAATTACAAAAGGAGCACCCCAAGCATTTCCCTTATACGTTGCTACTGCCCTAATTTCTCCTGGTTCAAAGGAAACATTTGCAAAGGTAAATAAAAACCGATCAGAAACTTTACCATGTCCAAGAGAGTGGCCATTTACAAATAGTTGTACATCATCTCCATTGGAGGCGACGTAGACAGTTTTCTTTGTGCCTTCAGGATAGTTCCAGTGCCCAATGATGTGTGTTTGTGGCGTTGAATTAAACATTACTTTCGTTACGTAGTAGGCTTCCTTAGGAAGGCGAACACCGTCGACTTCACCGCTATTACGCGCTGTTTCTAAATCAACACGGCCACCGCTAGTTGAGTCAGAGAAAATCCAATTACCACCACCGGAATTATTCGGTGCTCCTAATTTGCGCACATATTGAGCCACTTGATGTACAGCAAAGTCTTCCGAATCAAAAGGCTGATAGGCCTGCTGTTTAGCACCAGGATAACCAAATGTAGGTGGTGTTTTATTATCCCAAATACGACGAGGCGATTCCTCACGGTCGTACTCACCTTCAACAACAGGGAGCGATGCAATCTCACGACCTCCTTCAGTACCAATACCTACATCCATATATTTAGCATCCGTTTGATCTGCTCTACGGTAGGACTCGGCACGTCCTCCATGTGGATCATATGTTTGGAAAATCTTACGCATTTCAATAGCGTGAGCTTTGCTTACTTTTTGATTACCGGCTTCCCAAATAAGAATCGAAGGATGATTGCGGTAATAAATAATTAAATCTCTAAAAGCTTGGGTTCTAATTTTCCATGCAGCACCAACTGTGTCGGCTTCTCCGTCAACACCAGGCTGATCAGTAATAAGTCCGAATTGATCAGCAGTAGTGATCATAATAGGTGCACCTGAAGCATGCCCCCAACGCATAAAGTTACTGCCAGCCTGCTTCATTAAAAGCATGGTATACTCGTGCAGCCAATCAGGCTGCGCTGTTCCTAATCCAGGCCACTCATCAGTCGGGCGCTGGCCCCAGCCATGAAGTTTAACATGATGGCCGTTGATGAAAAATCCGTAGTCAGTCGTAAACACTGCGTTACGTATACCATATGGGATAGTCACGGAATCGACTACTTGGCCCGAGACATTCACCTGGCAAACGACACTATATAAGTAGGGATAACTAGGCTCCCATAGCTGAGGCTTATCAATAACACCTGTAAGAAGTACTTTAGCTTTTGCTCCAGCAGCGACTGCCTGTGTTTGGTGAAGTACTAAAACTGCTTTACCTGAGGTATCCTTAACGGAAACAGTGATTTCTGCGTTGGCTGCTTCTAGTCTGCTATTTTCTACAGGAATTTCTGCAGAAAATTGCGCTGACTGATCTGTAATATGTTCAGCATATACATAAGGTCCCTCTGTCTGTAAGAAATCGTAGAGCGGTAATGAGATATGTAAGGGATCAGTTACATGTAAAAACACATTACGGTAGATCCCACCATGTGTGGGGTGCCACCTCGAGTGATTCCAAGGAATTTGATTAGGCTGAATTTTATCTTCGTCTTCAGGAATGAGTGCGTTCACCTGCGCTTCGATCTTAGCTAGGTTTTGTTCCTCTTTTACTGGATCGATCAAAAACCGATTATCACACATGACAGCCAGCACATTGGCTTTATCGTCTTTATTGAGGTAAGGGGTTAAATCAAAGCCAAATGGTACAAAGCCATTTTTACATACACCTAAGTAATTTCCGTTTAAGTAGACTTCGCCAAATTGACGTACTCCTTCAAATTCTACGTACACTTTCTTACCCTTAAGTGATGGAGGTAGAGTAAACGTCTTACGGTACCAGGTGCGACCACCCCACATTGCATTCTCACCGGACATATCGGAGTGACCTTGATGGTAGAAGGTATCCACATCGTTGTAGGTATGAGGTGCTGATACAGTCGTCCAAGCACTGTCATTATAAGTAACTGCAGCTGCTGCGACACCCGGATCCTGTTTTATGAATTTCCAGTCTGGGTTAAAATTGAGGATAACTCGGTCACTTCCGAAACTGAGTAAAGCCTTTGATAATAAAAGACTTATGAATAATTTCTTTAAGACATCCTTAGAGAAAAATCCCTGACAGGGGTTATGAGACAACATGGCAATAATTTATATATATTAATATGCCGCTCCAGCAAATTCGTTGCAAAAAACAAACGTACGATAACTTCAGAATTGCCTCTCACAAGGACGCATCATTTCATCAGGTTCCTCTATAATATCCCTAAATAATGAAACTGCACATCTCTGCACTGCTCCTTCTTTTAGGCATCGCTATTGCGATTCCTGTAACCCAAGCAGAGGAGGCAGCGCCTGCTGCTTCTGCTGCAAAAAAAGCTAAAACAGATCTCGAAAAAGCGATGTCCACAATTGGACGCGCTAATCGCCAATTAAAGAAACAAATCAAAGACGCATCAAAGAATGAGTCTTCTTTAGAATTAGTTGCCAAACTGCGCGAAGGTGCAGAAGCATCTTTGAAACTAATCCCCGCTAAAGCACAAGATTTGCCAGCTGATGAACGCGACGCTTTTACATCCAAGTATAAAGCTTCAATGAAAGACTTTCTTGCTGGCGTTTCAAAACTAGAAGCAGACTTAAAGGCAAACGACAATGCCGCAGCTGATGCCGACTTAAAGAATCTTAATTCACAAGAAAAAGACGGTCACAAGGCATACCGCCGTCCTGAAAAAGAATAAGACTACCTTTTCGCTTAACCAAAGACGCTCCTTAAACAGGGCGTCTTTTTTTTGCTCATAATTATTATTCTTTGCCAGCAGCGGCCAAACTATCAAGCACTTCTGAATTTCGTAACGTTTCCTTAAGACTAAATAAAGGAACTGTGTTAGAACGAATACAGGAAGCAAAATCCTCAACCTCGCGGCAGTAGCGGTCACTTTCAGGTACACGCACGAGCGTTTTATTTTCACCAATGGTCAATGTCATTGGGTCTGGTGAATCAAAAAAAGTTTCTGGGATTTCAAGAGACCCAAGAGTTCCTATGATTTCAGAGAAGACTCTTTTTTGTGCGTTAAAGCCAGAATTCAGTGAAGCAACTAAACCAGAACTGTACTTAAGTGTTCCTGAAAAAAGCATATCCACTCCACCCTGCTTAACAAAGGAAGCTGTTACAAAAATCGGCTTTGCTCCACCAGGAGCTGCTTGCTCTACGTAATCTGCAACCATACCAGCAAAGTTAATTGGGTAGCACCCTACATCATATAAAGAGCCGCCGCCTAACTCTGGCTTCAATTTAATGGATAATGGATTAGCTAAAAGAAATCTAAAACTAGACCCAATAAATTTAATTTCACCTAGCACCCCAGTGCGCAAAATTTCCATTACCATCTTTGTGCGCTCGGTATAGCGGTACATGAAAGCTTCCATTAATAAAACTTTATTAGCTGCACAAAATTCAATCATCTCTGAGCATTCAGCTGAATTTAGCGCAAGAGGCTTCTCACATAAAATATGCTTACCCGCTTTAGCCGCTTTAAGCACCCACTGCTTATGCATCGCATTAGGCAGTGGGATATAAACAGCCTCAACATAAGGATCATTTAAGATAGCATCATATCCGACATAGGTTTTAACGTCGCCAAACTTGTTTTGGCACTCCTGTAATTTAGACGCATCTCTGGAGGCTATCGCATAAAACTCTGAATTAACTGAGCGCCTCATTGCTGGGATGAGCGACTCGCGCGCAATCTTCGCATAGCCTAAAACACCCCAACGCACTCTGTTATGAGACGAAGTCATAGTATAAATAAAACCTGATTTAAATCGCTTGTCAGTTGCATTCTATACATGCACTTCAAAATTACTGATACTTAGGCTATTCTAAGTTATAGCCTTAGGCTTGTGCACTTTCGCACAAAGTATTGAGATAATCTAATATAGCCTCAGGCAAAGAACCAATATCTCGCATACAGGCGAGCATTACGCGTGTTTCTGGTTTAATCATAGTGCGGTAGTAATGTCTTAAAGTCTCAATTACTTCATTATCAGCTAATGATGAATCAGGCTCTGGTGCAGGATCACTCAGTGCATAATCAAACGAATGCGCCGCCTCATCATTAGAGTAATTAGTATTAATCGATACAGCGATAGGGACTTGTTGACTGTTGATCACGGTATCAACTCCCACCCGTAACTCTTTAGCCAGATCCTCAACACTAAGAGGCGGAAGTCCATTTGCCTCACGTTCAGCCTGGATACGCTCAGTTTTGGATTTAATCCTCTGTTGATTGATTGGAAAGGTTACAACCGACTGAAGCTTTTGCCTACCACGAGTAATTTGAAACTTAATCCAATAATTAGCAAAATAACCAAATCTTACAGCTTTTACGGTAGGTACATAGCGATCCACAGCATCGAGTAGACCTTTTCTTGCGTCACTGCAGCGCTCATCATAGGTGCCACCGCTTTCGTGTTTGGCGACACTAAATGCCAGACCCAAATTAGCATCTAAAAGACTATTACGATAATCGATGATGCGTGTTGTACATTCCTCTAGTCTCTTGGTCTTTGTGGTACTTTTAGCACATGCAATACTTGCAATTTCAATATAGCTACCAACAGGAATAGATTTCAAAAGCCATGTAGCTAGAATCTTCTTAAATGACTTACCCATCTTAGATGCATTTAAAAGCTGGGATAATTTCCTTCTGCGCGAGTAATTCAAGCGAGATACCCTCCAGTTAAGCGACTTATCACCCTTTTGTATACCCTTTACACCCATTCTGGGCATAGCCTCTAGCCACTGCTTAATTGCATGGGGCTGATCCGATAGCAGATCAGTCATAGAACACTGAAGTATGAAGAACTCATGAAACCGTCTTGCATTTTGAGTATATAACGGAGGATTTTTCATCACGATAATATAGCACGTTCCAACTGTACCCCCTTTACGAACGCAAACTAAGTCATAAATGTTTATAAATATACGTCTATGTCGTGTGTTTTAAAATACACATACAGTAATCAATGCGAGGTAGTCTAAGCACTTGCTTTAATAGGTGTGTGAATACATCTCAAATCAAGGTGCAACGCCTAGCTTTACTCACTCTAGCGCTACTATCACCTCAGGTACGTGCTAATATCAGTGCGCCTGCAAATGAATCAAACAAGCAAGCTAGTGTTGCGCTATGGTCAAATGCAAATCCTACAGCCCTAGAGCAAGATGCTCTCGAGCACATCAATCGTCTACGTCACAATCCTGTTACTGAATTAACACGGATTTTTGCCCGTTATTCTTTAGATCCCAAAATTACTGCGCTACTTAAGCCCTATCAACAGCGTGGCTTAAGTGGCCAACTCGAATCACTCGATATCACAGCAGCCAGACTCCTTGCCACAATTTCAGCGGAATATGATTCGCGTAAAAAAGTACTCTTAATGAGTGCAGCGCCACTATGCTTATACCCTCTTTTGAAGCAGCGTGCTACAAGTCTAAGAGAGGTGTTTTACTCCTACGAGGTAGCTAGTAAAGTAGCGAATTCGAGCGCTATATTTAATCCTATCTATCCAGGTACTCAACAACCTCCCACCTATTTATTTAGCCCTATCATTCTCTTTAGTAATACCTATAGCGATATGCCACTGTCATCATGGAGTGGTCCTAACGCTACTAACGGCATAGTGACTTTCGGACCGTATGGTGGTAATGAAACCATGGTTACATGGACTGATTTATCAACAGAAGGAGGCATTGATCTAGACGCTTGGTGTGCTTTTTTATTTTTAAGCCAAGATTATCCAGCATTATTTGCACAGGGACCATACACCCCCAGTTTAGCACTAGGAAATGGACGCTTAGCGGGAGTTGATATTTCGAATCGAACAGGAAGTCCTGGTAATGGGGATTTAATTCTCACTATAGATATCGGAGATCCCCAGGCTTTCACCTCGGGTAGTGATTTACCATACGGCCCAGTAGATACCGTTTTTATTACAGGAGTTGTCTATAATGACTTAAATGTTAACGGGGTATATGACTCAGGTGAGGGAGTCGCTAATGTTAATGTTTCAACTCCAACTAGTCCCTACCAGGCAGTCACTTCTATATCCGGCGGTTACTGTATTCCCGTAGCACGCAATACAGGGCAAGTGCTTATTACAATTCAAAGTGCGTATGGAAATCAGAGCCAAAGCGTAAGTGTGGGTGAGGATAATACAAAAGCAGATTTCTTAATTTATAATCCTTTAAATAATTCACCTCTCACAAATCTATCTGCACGATCATTTGTAGGTGGCCCTAATAATCCATTGATAGCTGGGTTTGTTATAGCAGGTAACCAAAACAGTTCAGTCTTGATTAGAGGTGTTGGGCCAACACTTTCGCAATTTGGTGTTACCGATGCCTTACCAAGCCCCAAACTTATTATTTACAATTCCCAAGGTCAGACAATTGCTCAAAATTCGGGCTGGTTTACTAACTTAAACGCAAATCAGCTTTCTAGTGTTTTTGCAGAAGTAGGTGCATTCTCTTTACCCAATTCGAGTGCAGACTGTGCACTACTGCTTAACTTGATTCCAGGGTGTTATACAGCACAAGTGGTGAGCACGAATACATCTACAGGACAAGCAATGATTGAAATTTATCACGTGCCATCAACGTGAATAAAAATTTCGCGCACCTGCTCAAGCTTTTGAGCCAATGCATTTATTTTAGTTTGATTAGTTTAACATGTCAGGCTCAGGATTTTATGCCGAGCTTAAGCAATGCTCCTGACACAGGTAAGCCCTATGCAATTTTACCAGCATCAGCCATAAGTGAGCAGTTCTACGGCATTAGCCATGCTGAAAGTTCACTCAGCCTTACTCCTGTATCTTTAAATTCAGGGGCTGCTGACATCATTTTAAGCGTGAATATCAATCCTTGGATTTCACGAAGTTCAGAAGGCATATTCTTTGCGGAATATTGGGTCGAAAAAATTGATCCCTCTACAAATGCAGTATCTGTTGCAAGCTATAGCGGTGTTATCGCAATCAATGTAAATAGTGGCACTTCAGCAAGCGCTTCCTGGAATTGGAGTACTGAGCTAAACGCCGTGCAGTACGGCACCACATTCCGAGTCTTCGGATATTGCTATATGTACAACCAAGGAGGCGGGCAGCAGGGAGAATTTGCACTGTTTTCTTCATTTGGATCAGCACGCGTTTCCTTTCCAAAGCAAATGCCGATGCCTACATCTTCCTCAGCAACAATTGTTTTTGGTCAGACATTCACACCCAGTATTAATTCAGACATGGGTCCATATGGTCTAGTTTACCAAATTACAGGGCAAACTCCGTTACTAGACGCAAATAATGCGTGGAATCCTCCCACCGCTGGCACCTACACTTTTACAGTAGGTCAATTAAGTGACGCTTCATATTACGGAAATACAAACGATCCTATCTGGGGTAATCTTGAACTAAATCCTACCCCTTACACTCTCAAAGTCACATCACTTACTACACCCAGTATAAATTCATTTAACGATTCTATAATAGTGGGCACCCCTTGGAGCCCTACCTATACAACTACAAGTCCTGATGCTGGACCAGCTGTATTTTGTGTCGTTGGAGAAACAAACTTTGGAACTTCCGGAATACCCACTCAATCATGGACACCCAAAACAGCCGGCAATTACACCTTCTATGTAGGCCAACAAATTCTTAATTCTAATTATCAGTCTACTATTAGTGACCCGATACTTGGCGCTATGGTATTAAATTTTACTCCATACACAGTTACCGTATTACGAAATTCACAATCAGTCTTATCCACAAATGCTACAGTTACGTTAGGTAATGCCTTCACTCCAACTTTTATCACTAATTCTGCTTCTGGTTCAGATTTATTTCAGTTTTGTATCATTAATCATACAAATTACGACGGTGGTGGATCACAAAATCAAGGCACATTAGATCCCAGCCAAAACAACACATGGGTCCCTAGCTGGACTGCTTCTGAGCCAGGAGTATATTATTTTACAGTAGCAGAAAACGGAAACGATCAGTTTAGCCCATATAATCCGGGTACTGAATATACCTTAACTGTAAATACACCGCCAAAACCTGCGCCAGTAGAACCGGTTGTAATACCACAAATACCAGTATCACCGGTTGTAATCACGCCAGTAATATCCCAACCCATCACACCTGTGATATTCACACCAGAACCTGTGCCAGCAGTAACAGTAACACAAGTAATTGCACCGCCAGTAATATCCCAACCCACCACACCTGTTACAATTACTCCAACACCTACAACAGTCATTACTCAGGAGATCCCATTTGAACCAGAAGTTGTCACTGCAGTTACTTACACTACACCAGTGACTCCAACGACACCTATTGCACTAGTCAGTACGCCACCTGTTGTTTTGAAATACGATATTACACGCATTCGCTTCAATTTACCCGGGCATGACGCCTTTATTACTGCACCTGGAAAAATGGGCCACATCTCATATATTTGGACTGACCCAAGCCTTCTGAGTATCAAACCTTGGCAAGTTTTCTCAAATCCAACCCCACTTGAATGGACCATAAGCAACTTTAAGCTACCTGAAGCTCCTTTGGCTAAAATTTCAAACCACTAAAGAAACACGCTCGAAATTAGTGAATGACTCGGTCATGACTAAGGTGAACCATGAGTGCTCTTCCTATTCTTAGCGTTAGCGAACTCACCAAAACCTATCCTACTACATCGGGTCCCTTAACAGTGCTTCACACGGTAAGTTTCGACCTTGAAGCAGGTACTAGCCTAGCGATCGTTGGCCCCAGCGGAAGCGGCAAAACAACACTCCTAGGGCTATGTGCTGGCTTAGATTATCCCTCGAGTGGCTCAGTCTGTCTCGCTGGCTCAAAATTAGAACAATTAGATGAAGACGGAAGAGCGCGTGTAAGAAATCTGAACGTAGGCTTTGTTTTTCAGAATTTTCAACTCATCCCAACTCTGAGTGCACGAGAAAATATACTTATTCCCTTAGAATTAAGAGAAGAATCAAATGAAGTTAGAGCGGGCTACGAAGTACTCGCAGATGAACTCCTTGAGCGCGTGGGCTTGAGTGCACGCGCAAACCACTACCCTATTCAACTTTCGGGAGGCGAACAACAGCGTGTCGCACTGGCACGTGCTTTTATCAATAATCCTAAAATATTATTCTGCGACGAACCTACTGGGAATTTAGATTCTGAGAATGCAACCGCTATGATCGATTTGATCTTTGGCCTTAATTTAGAAAAGCAAACCACTTTAGTTCTAGTGACACATGACAGCGATCTGGCAAAAAGGTGTAAGCGTATTTTGCGTTTTCGCAGTGGAAAAATAATTAGCGATTCAAATCACTTAGCCTAGTACGTTTATACGTTTGCAAGGGACTTTATTATAGCTCAAGTCCTTTCAGCGATGCGCTTAAACTCATCTCTTCTGATACCACTATTTGTAAGTGCCTTATTGGCACTTAAATTTAATACACCCACCTACGGCCAGGGTGCATCGTCTGATCATACACCGTATTTGATCTCAAGAACCTCGGAGGATCCAGCAACGCTTATTCACCAAGCAAATAAAGTTTTAAAAACACCAATCACTACACTTCTTGATAGAAAAGGAAGTGCTCCCTCAGGAAATCCTCACGATTATTTTAGTTTCGCTCGCTACTGGTGGCCAGATCCCTCTTCTTCCAATGGCCTACCCTACATCCAGCATGATGGTCACGTTAATCAGCACCAAGTAGATCAAGGCGATGGTCAACGTTTAGGCCATATGATCTCTTCTGTTGAGACACTTTCCCTAGCTTGGTATTCCACCCATAACCCAGAGTATTCCAATCAAGCAGGCAACTGGCTACGCGCTTGGTTTGTAAATCCAAGCACTAGTATGACACCTAATCTTGAATACTCTCAAATTCACTTAGGTAGGAATAAAAATCACGGTAATAATGCGGGTGTACTAGATGGAAGAGGTTTATCTAAATTAGTAGACGCTTTACGCATCCTTAAAGACTCGAATGCACTGACTCAAGAAGAGGATAAAGTAATCACAACTTGGTTTAAATCATATTACACGTGGCTTATGCATTCGAAGTTAGGCAAGGGTGAGCATGCAGCGACCAACAACCACGGAAGCTGGTTCCTAGTACAAGCTATCTCCATTGCTCGCTACATAGGCGACGATGCAGGTGCACTTAATCTGGCCTTAGAAGATAAGAAACGTATCGAAAATCAAATCGAGCCTGATGGCAGACAACCACTTGAATTGCGCCGCACAGACGGCTTAAGCTACAGTATATTTAATCTACAGGCTCAACTTTATGTTGCTCAACTGAGTTTACCCTTAGGAGTCGATCTATGGCACTACACGTCACCTCGAGGTGGCAGCTTAACTAAAGCTATTGAATTTTTAAAACCTTACAACGATGACCCAAGTAAATGGAAAACAAACCAACTCAAAGGTATGCATCAAGGTTTTCTGGACGATATAGTCAAACAAGCTGCAGCTTTTGATAAAAAGCAGCCTACTTAATCTGCACCGTGGCCTTATCCTGCACACTCGCTTTAAAGATAATACCTAACGCCTCACGCTCTCAAATCGTAGGCTGGATGGGGACATCACTTAAAGTGAAAGTAAGTGCACCTGCACTTGAGGGAAAAGCTAATGACAGTATCTGCAAATATTTAGCCGAACAACTGGGTCTTCACAGAAATGCTGTTATTTTAGCCCAGGGCAATAAATCTAGCCTCAAGGTCGTTCGCATTTCTGGACTTGATGCAACTACGGTTAAATCAAGAGTAAATTTAATTTTAGCCAAATCAGATTAGAATTATTACAGTACTTGATACTAACTTATCTGAGCTGTCTTCTAATCAGACCAATTAATACACCTTGGGCTTCAAGCGTTTCTTCAGGAATGATATCTTTATATTTTTTATTTGCGGCACGTAATGCAGCACGTCCCCTGACTTGTACTAACTGTTTTAGAGTTGTTGTTGTTCCATCTACAAGAGCTGCAATAATGTCACCCATCTGAGGTTCTCTCCTTACTAAGATAGCGAGATCGCCATCTAGAATATGTGCATCAATCATTGAATCTCCGCTAACGCGCAGTCCCCACATCTGGTTAGCTTTAGGCGTGTTAATTCCGAAAAGACCAGGGTTAAAAGGAATAATCTCAACAGGCTCTTGTTCCTGCATAGCTGGAAGCCCAGCAGGAATTGTCCCATAAACAGGAAGATCAAATAAATGCGTCTGGATTTCTGTGGCCTTTAACCCCCAGACACGTCCCGCCAATTGCTCAATCATGCCTTTGTTGGCTAACGATCTTAAATGTCCCATAACCGCAGTCTGACTTGCGAATTGAAAATGCCTTTGAATCTCACGCGTAGAAGGAGGTACCCCTTTCTCAGCTTGGAACGTGCTGATATACTCAAGTACTTGATGCTGACGTTCGGTTAATAGTCTACTCATATGAACAGTGTTCAACGAACACTATTAAAGACTAAATTACAAGCGCAATCCTCACCGCTTAAAACAGCTCAGGTAATACAATCTCATCTGCCATACACTCAGGACCTTCATTACGTACATTATTAACATAGGTACTTAACCTACGCGCACTCATTTTATCTGGATTATAACTCTGGGTTAACCGCTTCATATCGGCTTGATTAAGCGCTTCACCATTTAACCAGTGTTTTGCCGCGTCAGGATTTAAAATAACTGGCATGCGATCATGCACACTTCTTACAAGCGCATTAGGCTCCGTCGTTAAAAGACAAAACTGAGCATGTGTATCTACATCTTTTTTTTGCCAAACTCCAGCAAGTGCCATAGCAGAGTCGTCCTTAAGGGTGAATAAATAAGGCTGTTTACGTTTACCTAAATCTTGAAATTCATAAAATCCGTTCGCTGGAATAATACAGCGAGTAAAAACAATCGCTTCTTTAAACGTGGGTAGTTCAGTGACTGTTTCAGAACGGGCATTAGCCAGTACGGAAGATGTTTTTAAAGACTGCGTCTTACCTGTGAAACCCCACCGCATACCTTTAAGTACGATACTGCTATTTTCACTAATAATTACTGGGGCTATTTGCGTTAATGCAATATTGTACCGCGGCTTTTGCCATTCAGCTGCACTAAGCTTTGCAGCCAACTGTTCAGAGAGTTGATCGATAGCTTTAGTGGGTTCATTTAGAGCGTACCGTACACACATAGCTTCTAAAAATTACTCAATAGGAGGTATACCCCTACGGAATTCTTCATGTCTAATACGACCACCTGATTCAGCAATGAGGCTTCCGGCAATAAGAGAAGCGATCGCCAAAATAACAACAAGTCCAGCAAGGAAACGCATTTGAGTAGGTTTTTTATATCCTACTGCAATGGCGGCTAAAGCGATTAGTCCTGTTGCATAAAAAAGCCAACTCCAGTCTTCAGCCAAGTCACGATGCTGCTTTAAGTAAGCATCACCTACACGATCAGCTAAAGAATAAACACGGTCGTATCCTGCCTCTCCATAGTACGACACAGGCCATATCGATAAAGCACACAAGGCAACGAGTGCTAAGCCTATAAAAATAGCGGCTGGTTTATTAAAAACCAAAGCCGCTAAAAGACTTAAAAGACCTATTAACAAACCAACAACAGGAAGATGATTAATCAGTACGTGTAAGTACTCAGGCTGTTGGAGAGTCGTTAAAATAGATCCCATTAGCTATATACAACGTAGTGCTTACTTTTGTAGCACTGCGTTTTCTACCATCTTCATTCCGTTGCGCTCAACGAGCTTACCTGAGACAGTGACTGTTTTTGCAGCAAATGCGACTAGCTCTTCATTCATTGGCTTATGAGAACCAATAACTAAGTAGAGTTCATTATCAGCAGTTAAAATGCCTACAGGACCACCTGAGCCGATACATTTTGCACAGCAGCCTGCATGCTTAGCGCCTTTAGCACCGTGATCAAGATAGCACATTAAATCAACTACTTCACCTGTAACTGCACTTGCCTGATCTGCTGCCATACTTACGCGTGGAGCTAATAGACCAACTGTTACAACAAGAAGTGCTAAAATTTTTAATAATGATGAGGTAATTGTTTTCATATGATATTGGAATACTACAACAGGATTTCTTGAGCCTGTCAAACGCCGGGTATTAGTTATTGAGCGTCATGTTGAAACAGCTTACTCTTATGTACGTCTCACCAGCTATACGTTTGCTACGAATTACCCCCTATCAAGCCCCTTGTGAAATTATTCCTAGTTATCGTCTCTACGTTACTTGTTACGGGCTTAAGCTCTAGCCGAGCAGAGCAAACCTCTAGGGAGGCACCTATTGAATTACCAGCAATTGTAGTAACAGATTCTAAGCTACTCCCCCTACCTGAATCGTGGCAGTACGCTAAAACAGGTAATTTTGAAATTCTTTCCAATGCTTCTGTACGTAAAACAAAATACGTTGTACGCGACTTACTTGAATTTACACGTGCGGTCTCATTTGTATGGCCAGCAATTCAACCTAAAAACGTCCAAACTCCGCTATTAATTTTATGCGGCGCAAATAACTCATATACCCAATTTGCACCTGCAGAGAATGGCCCTACAACAGCAGGTGGTGCAAGTCTGTCCCTGCGCGATAAAGAAAATGCAGCAATTGTAATAGATCTGGCACGATCCTATCTAAATATTCAAAATGAAGATGGTGCCACGCAAATCGAAGTAGACTATACTCAACAACTCCACAGGGAGTATGTTCACTTTTTACTCAGCCGAATTGAACAACGCCCTCAGCCTTGGCTAGAAGAGGGGCTAGCACAAATGCTGGCTTCAATGAAGTACTCATCTACTTTAATTGAATTCGCCAAACTTCCCGATCCTAACGAAGTCAGTGTAATGCAAGGGATGGCCTTAAGAAATAATCAAATCCAAACAATTGCTTCATCTGACCCATCATCTGCTGATGCAAACACAATACCCGCTTTTGATCCAGGTCCCGATCAAGATAAGGCTTTCAATACAGCACTTAGTAGACGTGGGTTTATACCTTTAGATAAAATGTTTTCCGTTAAACGCAGTTCTGAAGAAGCACTCAATACGATTGGCGGTTCCTGGAGTAAGCAGTGTTGGCTATTTGTACACTTGTGCTTGTACGGCGAAAATCAGCGCTACCAAAAATCATTCATTAAATTTATCGTTCGTTCTGAAAAAGAGCCGATCACTGAAGCACTCTTTAAAGAATGTTTTAACATGAGCTACAAAGATATGCTCATGGTCTTTCGAGGTTATGTTCAATGGACGTCCTATAAGAGTATAGAAATGCGGCCCAAAGATGGCAAAAATCCATCCACGAGTGATATTCTTATTAGAGATGCAACGGACGCGGAAGTCGGTCGAATGAAAGGTGAAGCACTCAGAATGGCAGGTCATCCTCATGAAGCTCACCTTGCTTTGATTGCACCGTATATTCGTGGAGCTATTGATACCGATTTGATTGCTTCAATTGGCCTAGACGAACTTGCAGCAGGCGATTCAACACGAGCTGCAAAATTTCTCGAAAAAGCAACCTTGGCTAAAACAAGTCGTGCACGTGCATATCTTGAACTTGGAAAACTTCGCCTTAAGGAAGCTGTAGTTAAGCCTGAAGGCCCAAATGCAAAATTAAGTGATAGGCAACTCATGCGTGTACTTGATCCTCTTTTCCAAGGTCGTTCTTTCCTGCCAGCATTTCCAGAAACCTACAGTCTCATAGCCCAGGCTTGGAATAAAGCTTCAGCAATACCAGCTGAGGCAAACCTAAGAGTTGTTGCAAAAGGCTTATCTGTATTTCCACGGAATACGGAATTAATCTATAATACTGCTCTATTATATTCTAATAACCATCCTAAGGCAGAAGTTTTAAAATTAGTAGATTACGCGATTAACATCAGCCAGACCGATTTCGATAAACAAAGATTTTTAGCGCTAAAAAATAATCTAACAGCTTCTCGTTAAAAACAGATATGCTTGATTTGCTGATTTGATAAATTGCCACATCTTATTAGGTATACACCTAATCTCATGCCATTTATTCGAAAAATAGCTTACACTAAATCGTTTAGTTTTATAACCGGACTGGCCTTAGCCGTATCCTTAGTGCGTGGAGCTAATCAAGAGCATCAAGCAGATGTTATTAATAGCATTTATGCAGAAGCACTTGTTCACGGCACAGCCATGGATAATCTTACTCAACTGGTTACACAATATCCGGGTCGCCTAAGCGGCTCCGAAAACTTACAAGGTTCGATCAGTTGGGCAGAAACCACCCTGCAAGGGCTAAAGCTTGATCGTATAGTTCAACAACCTGTCATGGTGCCTCACTGGGTACGCGGCAAAGCTGAGCAATTTAGTTTTACCACGGAAGACATAGTGACTGCTTTAAATGGCGTTGCGCTGGGAGGATCCTCAGCAACTCCAGATAATGGTTTAGATGCTGCAGTCATTGAAGTAAGTTCTTATGTAGAACTCCAAGCTCTAGGAGTTAAAGCTAATGGAAAAATTGTTTTCATTAATGGAGGTATAAATCCCACTACGTATTTAACCTTGGAGGGTTACAGTCATGCAGTAATCGCACGTACACGGGGGCCTGCCACTGCAGGATCCTTAGGGGCTGTCGCTACACTCGTACGCTCTATGACCTTAGCTCGAGATGACGTACCACATACAGGAGCAACTCTATTTCCTCCAGGAAGTAAACGCATTCCTGCTGCCGCACTTTCAATGGTATCAGCAGACCGCTTGCACGATGCGTTACTAAAAGACCCAAATCTAAAATTACATATCGCAATACATGCACAAACTTTACCAGATACAGCCTCAGCAAATGTCATAGCTGAAATCAAAGGCAGTGAATTTCCTAATCAAGTAATTGTAGTAGGCGGACATCTCGATTCTTGGGATATATCACCAGGTGCACATGATGATGGAACAGGTATTGTACAATCCATTGAAGTGCTACGTATTTTCAAAGCTTTAGGCATTAAACCAAGACATACCTTGCGATGCGTCCTATTCGTGAACGAAGAAAACGGATCCGCAGGGGCAAACGCTTATGCCGCTGCTGCTAGACAGGCAACTGAAAGACATATCTTTGCACTTGAAACTGATACAGGTGGGTTTGATCCAAAAGGATTTAATCTTAGTAATACCAATAAAGATGCAGCTTCAAGAGCACAAAAATGGATGCCCCTACTCAACCCTCATGGCATTTCTTTTATTGCTACTGGCGGAGCAGGTGCAGATGTTTCACCACTCGCCACACTGGGAGCAGTTGTAGGCGAAATACGCCCAGATTCACAACGCTACTTCGATTATCATCATTCGATTAAAGATACATTAGATCACGTTAATGCTCGCGAACTAGAATTAGGTGCAGCAGGACTTGCTTCTTTAATTTGGCTTGAGGACACTGAAGGCCTTTAAAACCTAGTGAAACTCCACGATTCAACTAATGCGCTGCACTTTGGTTCAGCTTTAAATAAAGCTAAAGGCTTACTCATACTAATCCATGGAAGAGGTTCGTGTGCTGAAGATATAGCTGGGCTTGCAGATACAATAAGTGCCGACGGCTTTGCATGCATTGCACCAAATGCAGAAAATTCAACATGGTATCCCCAGAGATTTCTAGCCCCCCTTGAACAAAACGAGCCATGGCTATCAAGTGCTTTAGAACTAATTGATACTATACGTCTAGAAGGGATTAATGCAGGAATTCCTAATGAGAGAATTGCCTTAATTGGTTTCTCACAAGGAGCGTGTCTAAGTCTTGAATATGCTTATCGTAATCCAATGCAGCTTGGCTTTATTGCGGGCTTAAGTGGGGCACTAATTGGTCCTTTAGATCTATCTAGAAAATCTGTTGATCTTAAAAAAACACCCGTTCTTTTAGGCTGTGCTGAAGCTGATGGGCATATTCCCCTAGCTTATGTAGAGCAGAGTGCTTTGCTACTAACTGAGATGAATGCAACTGTGACAAAACAGATTTACCCAGGTAGCTCTCACACACTATTTGCCCCAGAAATACACTGGATTAAGACTCAGCTTTCTGAGCTAAAGTAGAGCCGTTAACCGAAAAGTTCGGTTACTTTCTTTTTACGATACTCAAAGATATGCTTAAGTTGGCGCTTTACCCAAAGCCAATGAGCAATTTCACCAAAGATGCCGTAACCTAGAGAGTATGTGACTTTATCAGTCATAAGAACACCCCCTTCATGAGCAGTAAGACGGTGTTCGTGATACCATAGCCGATATGGCCCAATCCGTTGTTCATCAACAAAGTAGACACCTTCATGTACATGTCTAATTTCAGTAAGCCAACTCAACTTGATACCGGGAAGAATGCGTATCCGGTATGCTATCATTTGTCCGGTATACATAGGTCCTGGTTCACCTTTAATCTCAAAATGCATCTCGGGAGGTGTTAGCTCGTTTAGATTTTTAGGATTACAAAAATACTCCCAGACCTTAGCAGGCGTAGCGGGAATAAACTGAATATTATGCAACTCATGAATCATAGTATTTAATGGATCTAACAATAGAGGATTTGCAACTTTTACACTAAATTCAAACCTTCACATTTTATTTATAGTACACTACTTTGGATACATCCCCATGTCATCCAAATATAGCCTAATCACAGCACTAGGTCTGACGCTTGCGTCAGTTTCATTCGCAAACCAAGCGACTATCAATCCAGAACCACGAGAAGTTCTTAATCTCGATGGTAAATGGAACGCAATCGTAGACCCCTACGATACCGGCTACTACAACTACCGCATGCAACCCTTGGATGAAGTAGAACAACCAGATGTTCCACGTTCACAAATTGGATTTTATAAAGACAAATCTCCTAAATCAAAAAATGATTTTCTCGAATATAGTTTTGATCACAGTTCAACCCTAACAGTTCCCAAAGACTGGAATACCCAAGATCAAAAACTCTTCCTTTACGAAGGAGCTATTTGGTATCGTAAATTATTTAATTTTTCGGTCAAAACAGATACCCATGTTTTCTTACACATAGGTGCTGCTAATTACCAATCTCAGGTTTATCTCAATGGCCTTAAGATAGCTGAACATACGGGAGGCTTCACACCCTATGACGTTGAGGTAACAGATAAAATTAAAGCAGATCGCAATTCCTTAGTCATTCGCGTGATTAATCGCAGACTTAAAGAAGGTGTTCCAACGATAAATACCGATTGGTGGAATTATGGTGGACTCACACGTTCTGTTTATCTCTACGAAACGCCGAAATCTTATTTTTCCAATTACAACGTTCAGCTCAATCGTGAAGATCCAACAAAGATTGAAGTAAGTGCTGATTTAGCGGGCGCAAATTCGGGCTCTGTCTCATTTGATATACCTGAACTCAAAGTACATGCCACGGCTCAAACAGACGCTAATGGCCATGCCTCAATTGAAGTATCTACCCCAGATAGATTAGTTAAGTGGTGCCCAGAAAATCCCAAATTATATGAGGTCTGCCTTAACTCAGGCTCAGACAAAGTATGTGAGAAGATTGGCTTCCGCACGATTCAGGTCAAAGGAACCGATATTTTATTAAACGGTAAACCTATATTTCTGAGGGGTATTTGTATCCACGAAGAAAACCCAGTCCGCGGTGGTCGTGCATATTCCACTGAAGATTCACGCCTACTTCTAGGTTGGGCTAAGGAACTTAACTGTAATTTTGCTCGTTTAGCACACTACCCTCATAATGAACATATGGCTCAAGTTGCTGATGAACTTGGCATATTACTATGGGAAGAAATACCAGTCTATTGGACAATTGCCTGGGAGAATGCTGAAACCCTTAAGAACGCTCAAAATCAACTTACAGAACTCATCACCCGCGATCATAACAGAGCTAGCGTAATTGTCTGGTCTGTAGCCAACGAAACGCCAGTAAGTGAAGCGCGTAACACCTTTTTACACACATTACTTGTTCAAGCCCACACATTAGATAACTCACGTCTAGTTTCATGCGCTATGGAAGTAAGGACCAAGGAAGATCCAAATCTTAAAATCGTAGATGATCCATTCGGAGTATACACAGATATCTTAAGCTTCAACGAATATGTCGGTTGGTATAGTGGAAATAACAGTGTGATTTCTAAAATCAAATGGCAGCTTAAGTACGCTAAACCAGTTGTGATTACTGAAACGGGAGCTGAAGGCCTACAAGGCTATCATGCAGATGTAGAGACCCGCTTTGGTGAAGAGTATCAGGCTGAATTTTACCGCCAGACTATTCCTATGCTTCGCAAAATTGATACCCTACGAGGCATTTGTCCTTGGATCCTAACAGACTTTAGGTCTCCAAAACGCCTGCTACCAAATGTTCAAGACGGTTGGAACAGAAAAGGCCTTATAGGTGAAAATGGTAACAAAAAGGAAGCATTCCATGTGCTCGCTTCTTTCTACCAGCAGATTCGGGATAACGGCTACGAAACTAAGTAATCGTACGAAAAGATGGGCCGGATTAAGATTTTCATTTTAATCCGGCATGCTTTACTTAGAGCTGCTTGAAGCTCACCCCGTTTACACGACTGATTTTAAAACTAGGGATACTCTTAGGGGTAACGTGTGTTTTGCTGTCTCGTGGGCTTAATGCAGAAGTAATTACAGACACAAACTACGGTAGAAAGTCTGAAGATTGCCGATCCTGTCATAGTTCAATCTATGAATCATGGAATAAGTCTCATCATGCGCTAGCGCATAGAGCAGTTGATTTAAGAGCTGACTCACAAGCTTTTGAAAAGCTACACGATATCTTAATCGAAGGCGTACATTATCACAGTAAAATCACTGAAGATACTGTATCAATTACAGAAAATAGACTTAGTGGGACGCCTTACACGTACTTAGCTGCATTCGTGATGGGGACTTCCCCACTTCGACAATATATTATTCCGACTGGAAACGGTCGCTACCAGGCTAATGAGCTAGCTTACGATCCTCACAAGAAAGAGTGGTTTAACGTATTTGGATCTGAACACCGTCTTCCAGGTGAATGGGGCCAGTGGCAAGGAAGGGGAATGAATTGGAATTCCATGTGCGCTCAGTGTCATTTAACAGATTTTTCTAAAAACTATAATCCTTTAACAGATAGCTACAGCTCACATTGGACTGAACATGGCGTGGGTTGCATTCAGTGCCACGGTGATCTTGATAAAGATCATGCTAAAAAGAAATCAACTAACAAAGGCGATCAAACCTCTCTAATAGCAAAGCGCAAAATAGAGATTGAAACCTGTGCCCCTTGCCATGCTCGCAATGAAGCACTTACGGGGGAGCCTAGAGCTGGAATGAAGTATTCAGACCACTTCAGACTTACTTTACCTACAGAAGCTTCAACTTTTTATCCTGATGGCCAGATGAAAGATGAAGACTTTAATTGGACGTCATTTCAAACAAGTCGCATGGGAGGAAAAGCTTCTGTAAGCTGTTTAGATTGCCATGATCCGCATTCAAATAAAACACTCCTTAGTGCTTCTAATAATGCGCTTTGTTTACAGTGTCACGTAGCCAATAACCTACGTAATGCGCCAGTTATAGACCCGGTTTCGCACTCTCACCACATTGCTGGTAGTACAGGTAATTTATGCATAAATTGTCACATGCCTACGACGACTTACATGCAGCGCGATCCACGCCATGATCACGGCTTTTTACGACCTGACCCACTTCTAACAAAAGAATTAGGTATACCTAATGCGTGTAACAAATGCCACTCAGAGAAGTCAGTGGACTGGCAAATTGCTGCCACAAATACTTGGTACGGTGTAAAAATGGATTCACGTCAGCGTTCACGCGCACGTGCTATTAACGCAGCTCAAAAAGGGATTGATCACTCTGAGGATGCTTTACTTAAACTCATTGTAACTGAAGACATACCTGCATGGAGAGCAACGCTTATACTGCTCACACGTCCCTGGGCTGTAGAACCATCTGTGCGATCGATTGTAACTGCACTGCTTAAGGATGAAGATCCGCTAGTACGCTCTGCTGCTGTACAAGTACTAGGCACACAGGGCGATCTTCTAGATACACTCACTCCTTACCTTAAAGATGAATCTCGTTTAGTCCGTGTAGATACTGAGTGGGCTTTGTCATCACACTTAGAAGATACGTCCAAAGAAAGGAAAGAATTAAATGCTTACCTTGCAGTCAGCTCTGATCAACCTGCAGGCCAAGTACGCATCGCTGAAGATCTTTTCAACCGGGGCCATATCGCCGAATCAGAAGTGCCACTAAGAAAAGCAATATTATGGGACAGTAATGCTGCTGAAGCGCATCACACACTAGGCCTGGTACTCGATAATCTAAATCGACAAGCAGAAGCTGCAGAAAGTCTTTGGCGAGCTGCTGAACTCGATTCCCGTAATGCTGTTTTTGCACTTCAAGCAGGCTTAGAGTTTGCAGGATCTAGTAAAGTTAAAGAGGCAGAGAAGGCACTGAAGGAGGCTGTTCTTCGTGATCCCGGCCTTGACCGCGCTTGGTATAACTTAGGCCTTTTACTGAACCAGGACAGGTCTACACATGAAGCCTTAGATGCACTAGCCCATGCAGAACAGGCTGCACCAGGCATAGCCGATTATCCCTATGCCGTAGCAACAATTCTATGGCAACAAGGTGACCATATTTCTGCTAAGCTTGCAGCAAAGAGAGCTCTTTCTATTGATCCAAATCACAGAGGAGCTCGCTCACTTATAAACGAACATTGATTTTAGTACACTAGCCAAACGATAAAGGTACTTAGCAGCCAAGGTAATGAATTTGATCGTACCTTACTGGCTATATTTATCCGGTTTTTGCCATGGCACCTGTCCGCCACGTTGTATATGTGCACGAAGTGCCTTTCCTAATGTATCCATGACATCAGGGTGAGCTTTGGCTAAATTATCACTCTCCTGTGGATCGTTTTTAATATTATAAAGTTCAATAGGAGCAAATGGGCTGTCCTGAATAATTTTCCAATCACCTTTAATCAAAGCTTCTATCGTTTTAGCGCCTATATTGCCATCTCTGCGGCAAAAATACATTTCTCTATTAAGATCATCGGATTTACTCCCTAATGCTGTTGGTAAAAAGCTCACGCCATCAACTCCTTCCGGGGTAGCAACTCCAGCTGCATCACAAACAGTATTAAAAATATCCATAGTAAGAGTCCTACGCTGTGTATGGACATTGGCAGAGATCTTACCTGGCCAGCGAGTGAAACCAAAAACCCTTAACCCGCCTTCAAACATATGCGTTTTATCTCCACGCCAAGGTCCATTGTAACCACCATACTTAAGGACTCCTCCGTTATCTGATGTTAAAATAACAAGAGTGTTATTTGCCAAATTCAGTTGATCTAATGTATCTAGAACTTTACCAATTCCAGAATCCAAATGTTCAATAAGAGCAACTATGTGAGCTCTTTTATCGCTGATACCTGGTTCACGTTGTTTTACTCTATCAAGCCATTCAGCTGTTGGCTGTATAGGTTCATGTGGAGCATTATAGGCAAGATATAGAAAAAATGGTTTCTTATCTTTAGATCTCACCTTCAAATAATCACATGACCACTGTGTAAATATATCTGTTGCATGTCCTACAGGATTTATTGTTGAGCTATTATGCCTCATGTAATTTTGGCCGTTTCTCAAATGAGTTGTGTAGCTATCCATCATATCACCTAGAAATCCTTCGAATTCATCAAAGCCTCTATCATTAGGTAAATTTGGAGATTCGAATCCCAAATGCCATTTACCAATGAGTGCAGTATTATAACCAGCATCTTTTAATACACTAGGCAGCAGTTTAGCCCAAGGAGCCAACCAGCCCCAACTATTGTTTACCTCTCCACGTATAACACCTGGAACACCTACCCTATCTGGATATTTGCCACTTAATAAAGAAGCACGAGATGGCGCGCATACGCTAGAATTAGCGTAAAAATTATCGAAGGTCATTCCTTCACGAGCTATACGATCAATATTTGGTGTTTGTATATCTTTTGTACCAAAAGCTGAATAATCACCCCTGCCTAAATCATCACATAATATTATAAGCACATTAGGACGCGCTAGATCCTGAGCACGTAAAAAAGAACTACAGCTTAAGACAATATAAATTAATATTCCGAAAGATCTGTATTTCATATAATTTATACAATCAATGATAAGGCGGCTCTATATCTGTTTAAAACCGTAGAGCTCAGATGGGCTTAACCTTAAAACGACATCACGTTCTTTTATGTCTGGAATCCACTGATTTAAACTAAGAAGAGTACTGCCGTATGTAGGACCTGACTCAAATTGCGTATGTGGCCAATCGCTACCCCAAAGTAAACGATTTAGGCCAAAAGCACTCTTCAACAGAGGCACTGCTTCTAGTGCTATAGCTTCACCTCTACCATTAGCACCATTACGATATGATCCAGATAACTTCATCCACAAACGTTTTGACTTCGCAGATAAAAGTAATGATTCAAAACCTGGATCACTTACACCCAACTTAGGATCGGGTCTTCCAAAGTGATCTATGACTACATTAAGCCCAGCATCAATAAGAGGATTAACAATTAATGGAAGATCTTTGGCCTCGCGATGCACTTCAACACACCAATTGAGTTGTTTTAATTGAGATAAAAACTTGGGCCATGGTTCTAATTTTAAATTAGGCATAACTGCACCTATAAGATTTAACCTTATACCAACAATCCCGCATGCAGACATTTCTGCCATTGCATCTAAAGAAGTAGTCGGCGGTATAACTGCTATGCCTCTAATTCGATCCAAGTTGGCCTTTAAACCTGAAATTAAATAACTATTATCATTACCTAGAAAACTTGGCTGCACGAGTACGCCATGAGATACAGAATGAGTATCTAAAACACCTAGGTAGTCGTCAATTGTTGCTTCATACTCGGGTATGTAGCGAGCATTACTAACAGTTTTAAGACCTCGTTTAAATATATGAGAATGCGTATCCACTGTATTGATGGTGTGATTTGATGCTGTTTTTAAAACTGCACTACTGAGATTATTTATTGTGAAATTAACTGTCGCAAGTGACATAGTGATACCAAATGATCTGCGTGTTATTTTTGAATTAATCATTATAATTCTTAGTTATTGATTAGTTTAGATGATTTAGTTTCTGGCAAAGCTAAGACCGCCAGGACTACAACAGAATATGCAATGGCAGCATCTATGCCAATTGCTTTACCAAGAGGCATAGTCTTACTCATAAGACCAACTAGCCATGGGAATACAGCTGATGCTATTCTACCAAAATTATAGCAAAATCCAACACCTGTACCCCTAATACCACCCGGATAAAGTTCATTAAATAAAGCTCCAAGGCTAGCTGGAATACCAGCAGAAAAAAAGCCGAGAGGAAAGCCTAAGACCAGCATTGTGTGATCTGATATAGGTATGAGTAAATAAACTGATACAGTTATAACACAGCAAACTGCGAATAAGATAATTGTATTTTTACGGCCAATTTTATCTAGAAGTTGTGCACTAACTAAACATCCAGCTCCGAATGCGATGATAATAACTGATAAATAACCACCAGTAGCGAGAATAGATAAACCACGCTGTGTTTTCAAATACGTAGGAAGCCAAGTCATAAGTGCGTAATATCCGCCATGTGCGCCTAATCCTATTATACCACCGACGAGGGTCTTGCGTAACATACCAGGAGAAAAAATTCCTAATCCAACAGTACTTTTAGAATTAGAGCTAAACGTTTCAGCTACCTTATGTTCAGGCACTGAACGCAATATATAAATCACAATAAATGCAGGCAGTAGCCCCAATCCAAACATTAAACGCCATGCAAAAGGATGAGGAATAAATGAAAATAATACTGTATATAATAACACAGCCCCACCCCAACCTACAGCCCAAGCGCTTTGCACTGAGCCTAAAGCTCTACCTCTGTACTCTGGTTTGATTACCTCAGCGAGTAATACCGCACCTGCTGCCCATTCACCACCAAACCCAAAACCTTGTAGAGCTTTAACTATAAGTAATTGTGAATAAGAATGTGCAAATGCAGCAACTAATGAAAAGAATGAAAACCATAGAATAGTTAGGCGTAGTATTTTAACACGTCCGAAACGGTCAGATAAAGTTCCTGCTAACCAACCACCTAGTGCTGATGATATCAGAGTAACACTAGCTAATGAACCTGCTTGGCTAGCGCTAAGTGCAAAAACTGAAATAATTGCAGGTAATGCCAGACTAAACATTTGTCCATCTAACGCATCAACTGCCCATCCACCAAAGCACCCCCAAAAAATTCTTTTAACCTTAGAATCTGTATCTTTGTACCATGTATACATAATAAATCTTATACTCCAGTAAGTTGTTTTTGTTCACTAACAGCTCCTATTGTTATCCAAATGGATAAAGTTAATAAAAGAATAGCGCGTGCAAAGGCTACAGGGAGTTGCTCCATCCAAGTCAATTCAGCCTTCCCAAAACATCCACAGTCGATATCTAAACCTCGTACTAATGCCTGACCGAGAATTACTACAAACATGAAACTAAGGAATGCTATAAGAACACTAACTGTTATCTGCCAAATACGAATCAACAATAATACCCCGCAGATCAATTCTAGACCAGGTAAAGATATAGCCATGTAACGTAACAGCAAATCAGGAAATCCAGTCTGATATAGCTCAAGAGATGCATAGAAATCTTGGATATTTAATAATTTGAGCAGTCCAGCTATCGAGAATGTTAAACCTAATATAACTCGAATTATATTTCTGGACGAAATATTTGATAGACCAACTATTTTAATAAACTTATACATTATGATGATGGTATAGTATTAAATGTTGGTAACGGCCTAGAAAAAATAAGCCTAGTGTCTGTATGAAACCAATCTACAATTAATCCAAGAATCAGAGAGATAAGAAGAATTAGTAATAATTTATCAAATCTAACACTTCTTAAAAGTAGCCTTAAATTATTCATATTTTAATATCTCAAGGCATTCTTAGCAACGTATCAAAGACTTGCTGAAAATAAGTCAGTGTTTGTGCACCTGCTACAGTCGTTTCAGTAACTTTCCCTTTAGAATCAGTTCTCCAAACGAAAAATGTAGGTGTTCCATGAACTTTTAATTCCTGATATTTAGTAAAATCTAAAGCAATTGAATTTCTAATTGAGCGATCAGTTAAACAAATTCCTAGATCATCACTATTAACTTGAGGCAAACGCCCTATTAAATCTTCTAAGAAACTGGGCGGCTTATTGGCATTAATAAATAGATTTTGTAAAACATCCCAATACTTACCCTGACGTTGGATGCATTTCGCAATACTAAATATTTTACTGTACTGATCTGCCTGATAGTCAGATGCGTTCAATATGATCCAACGAATTTTACCTTTCTTGATATACTGATCTAGTATAGCTGGAAACACATTATCATGAAATGAATGACAGTGCGTACATTTGAAACTTGATATCTCTAATACAGTTACTGGTGAGTCCTTATCGCCAAGAACAGGTCTATCTTCTACCGCAATAGCCTTTAACACATCTGCTATGATATGATTTTGATTCTTACTATCATTAACAGTCTCTAATGTTGAAGCGCGCGAAAGTGCAGAAATAGTAAAATTTATAAATGAAATACTTACTATAATTCGAGCCACCTGAATTGATTTAATAAAATTCATTAAATTGTAATCCAAATTCAGTTAATAAATATTTGATATCCCATAATCGATAAATAATTAATGTATCAGAATGATCTCTTCGGATCTATTTTATCGATTTTGAATGTTAAGAGTACGCCAATAATACTAATTATTGCACCGAACATCAGCCATAAACCTGGAGATGCTTTATTATTCGTGTGAACAATAAGATAAGTACATATGGCAGGAGTAAAACCACCGAAAAGAGCTGTTGCTAAACTATATGCAATTGAAAAACCAGTAGTTCTGACTTCAGGTGGCATAATCTCCGTTAATAAAGGTATCATTGCCCCATTGTAGAATCCATATAGGCATGAAAACCACAAGCCTGCTGCCAGTAACTTCAATGTTGTAGGTAGTACTATAAGCCAAAGTAAAACAGGATAGGCAGTAACTAAAGTTATCAGCGGGATAATAATTAAAAGAGGCCTTCTGCCAATTTTATCAGAGATAGAGCCCGCAATAGGTAATAATATAAAATTAGATAACCCTACGCATAAAGTCACAAAGAAGGTCGATTTTGCATTCAGATGCAGTGCTTGTTTGCCGAAAGTTGGTGTATATACTGTGATTAAATAAAAATAGATTGTTGTTAAAACTGTTAGCATCATTCCAATTAGAATAATTTTCCAACTACTCATAATTAATTTTATGACATGTGTTATATTTTTATTCTTATTTGCACTTACCTCAAATGAAGCCGTTTCTTCAAGCGACTGGCGTAGCCATAAGATTATCGGTATTATCAAACAGCCGATTATTAAAGGAATCCTCCAAGCCCAGTCTTGCATTTGAGAATCCGAATAAATGCCAGTTAACATCAACCCTACCACAGCAGTAAATACTACAGCTACTTGTTGACTAGCTGATTGCCACGCGCAATAAAATCCACGATTTCCTATTGTAGCTATTTCTGCTAGATAAACTGAAACACCGCCAAGCTGAGCTCCAGCAGAGAAACCCTGAAGTAATCGCCCAACGACAATTATAATTGGTGCAGCAATACCTATAGATGAATACCCAGGCGTAACCGCAATCGATAGTGTACCAATTGCCATCAAGACAAGCGTTAGCAACAAACCTTCACGACGTCCCTTTCTATCAATATAGGCTCCTAAGATTAATGCACCGAATGGCCTCATCATGAATCCAGCACCAAACGTTACCAAGGAAAGCATGAGTGATAAATACTCACTACCTGATGGGAAAAACGTCTTCGCGATATATGACGCATAGTAGCCATATACTATGAAATCATACATTTCCAAAAAGTTTCCGCTGGATACACGAATTATCCCTAATATTTTCTGGTTACGAGCTTTTGTAGTCATCATATAGCAGTATAATTTATTGGTATATGATTTAGATATGTTAATAAGACTCAGTAACAGAGACTCAAATTATTCGTAAGTTTATCCAGCGTTTCTAACTTATGGAATTCTTATCACACCAACATCGTCTTCAATTGTAATCTTTGTTCCAAATGGCTCAGAATACTTCTGCACTTCTTTAAGGATTTTATTTGCGATTTCAGAGTTTGGGGATTTTGGAATTCCAACTTGTGAACCTACTCTAAAATTTTGGCCTAAATCTACTGGATATATACGAACCTCAGTTAGGTGCCCATTTTCAAAATGACTCGTCGTAAGCAAGGCCTCCAAATTGACTTTATTTTGTAGCCATGCCCAGCGCACTTCATTGACTTCACCAGCACCTGGATCTCGTGTAGGATTTACATACGGTGCAGGCATAATCTGCATCTGGAACACAAAATTTGATAATCCATAAAATATAGGTTTCCCCTTATAGATTTCGACACCTTTTATAGTATGTACCCCGTGTGCTGTAAAAGCATCTGCTCCGTTATCAATTGCCTCGTGTGCTAATTTGATCTGATAAGCAGCAGGATAATGATCGAATGAGTAGTGTTGGAAAGCATACCTATTTTGATGCCAATGAATAGTAGCTACCATGAAATCTGAGAATTGTTTCCCAGTCTTAATGTTTCGCATGATATCTTGTTCATCATTATGATTCATCTCATAATACAGTTCTCCTGGCTTATCACTTACTACAAAGTGAGTATCAAATAAATCGAGACTGCCTGCTTTCTCTTCAGTATTTAAATCGATAGGGTTATCAACTTCAACGCGTCTTAAATTGATTGAATCCCTCATCAGACGAAGTTGTTTCATCTGATCAACTGTAACACCTCTATAAATTTGTAACTTTAGGGCATTATTACCCGCTTTACCGCCAAATCCATCTACAAGATAAGTAGCTCCATCTCCGCCACTAGGTGAAGTCAGTGAAGAATCTGCGTAAATTCCAACCATTCCCGCAAGTCCTTTGCCAGTCTGATAATATCTAGGCATACGCGCTTCACTCAGGTTCTTGCCTGCCCCAACATGAATTATTCCGACTCTCTCCAATTGTCTGAAATTTTCTAGGAGCCCTTGCTCTCCACCATCAAACGTATGGTTATTGGCTTTAGTAACCATTTTTATCCCCATCGCCGCTAGATCATCCGCAACTTCTTTCGTAGCCAAGTTAGCACCACGTGGTCCGGTGTACGTATCAAAATCAACAATCATTGACTCCATATTTGCTACAGTAAAATCAGCGCTACGTAATATGTTTACCAACTTTTGCACACTAGGATCACCCATTTTAGTAAATGGTTGCATCTCGATAATGTCACCTACCGCAGCAAAGGTGAAAGAATCCTTAACTTTCAATGATAGCTCAACAGATTGATCACGCATTTTGATTTTAGCCGCATCGCCATTACGACTAAAGCTTTGCCCATATGCATGACTCATTACTACTAGACTAGCCCCAACTAAAGTAGCAGCTAAGTAAAAACATGATCTACTGATATTTAATACTGATATTCTATTATTATTTAATATGTTCATTTTAAAATATTTAACATTATAGATCTATTTTGATATAATAATTACAACTGCTCAGTTTGAGTAGTTTTTACTCAAATCAAACTTAGCGTATAGTAGTTAAAGCATTACAAATCGAAAGCTTATTAAGCACTTTTAGATTCCTAATCTGCTTAACACACAAAGTTAACCAAGTGCAGATGATTTGAAATACTCTGTCTGCAGAAAGATACTATCCGGCAATAATCCTCACCAGTTGCCATTGTGCCTAAACATTTAATTTTCGTTCCGAACCCAGACATTCCTACCCCTCCACTCACTTCACAAGGATCTAGACTTAAGGGGACTTACCCTAAAATATATACCGCTATCACCAAGAGTGTGATAAGCGGTAATATTAATTCATGTATAATTTTAAGATACATGTAGTTATATTATCTATTAATGATTCATGAAACTACATGTAACTTAGCATTATCTAAACTTACTCGCTAAGTACGATCTAGGTTTAGAAGCGTGTTTTTAAACCTAGGTGATACATTCTACCTACTTGATCATATAATCCAGCATCTGTAGGCAGTGGTGTCGCACCAGTTGTTTTTGGTGCATATACAAAACCTTTATTAGCTAAATTTTGTATATTCAAATAAACAGACACATTTTTACCCAAGACATGCATATTATAGCTAATCTGACCATCAATGTATGCAGCTGATGCAATATTATTAAAGTCGGTTGTTAATCCTAAAACCTTAACTTTATCCCATGTCATTCTACCAATGTAACGCATCTGCAAGAATGTATCGATGCTGTTTACAGAGTGATTGATTGTTAGGGTACCTTTAATATGCGGTAAAGAATACAGTGCATCACCTGCTTGATTTACTGAAGGAACTAGTGGTGATACCTGCGTGTAATTATTTACGTAGGCCGCCATTGTTCGTACTGTGAACTTTCCAAGATTAGCATCAGGAGCCCACTTATTCATTGGCAATACATAGCTGGTCTCTACGTCAACACCATCCAACTTTTCAGAATTAAGATTAATCGGTGATGTACGTACACTTATGACGGCTCTTTGATTAGCAAGTGTTGGACCTCTAGTGACAAATGCGCACAATGGTGAAGAAGGATTCAAATCACATTGTTGAATAGCATTTTGTCCACCAGCGCTGGCAATAGCATCTACAACCTTCGAGGAGTAATAATCAACAGCTAGGCTAAAACCTGGAACAAAAGATGGCTCATAAACGAAACCAGCCACAGATGTGTAAGCTTTTTCTGGCTTCAAACCTAAATTACCGAAAGCAAGGTTAGGAACTCCCTGGTAGCTTTGACCTGTACCGCCTGGATAAGTATCAATTGCTACTATATTTGTTTGTGATCCTGTAGCGAATAATTCGCTAAGGTTTGGTGCACGAATATCAAGTGATCGTGTAGCGCGGAATTTTAAATCATGGTATACTTGCCATACTACACCAGCTTTCCAGCTATTCATACCACCACTTGTCGAATAATTCGTATGTCTAAATGCGACATTCGTATTAATTTTTTTAGCAATCACGATATCTCTTACAATCGGTAATTGCACTTCTCCGTACTCTTCCATGATCGTATACTTACCATAAAATGGCGCGTTATTAGCCAATCGATAAGCACTTGCATAAGAAAGCGCATCAGCAGTTGTTTGAGATGATAGGCTGCGTTGCTCAGCACCAGTAGCAACAGTTACTTCACCAGCTGGTAAATTGAACAATGTTCCTGTAATGCTAGCATCAGCCACCTTCTGTAATGTATATAGATCAGCCAATGAGGTGCCCATAATATAATTAAGTGATGCCTGTGAAGGTGCGCCCTGACCGAAAGGATTAAATGGAACACAAGTCGGATTTGCCACTGATGAAGCGCAAATAATATTACCACCACTGTTAACAGCATCTGCTGCTAAAGCCATTCTAGCAGTGATCAAATCGTTAGTCATCGGCAAGCGA
>Ga0209084_1000221_pt1 | contig 55284 bp, 78 predicted proteins | sample C_130820_MF_Meta_FD_187309 | JGI IMG/M metagenome (GOLD analysis project Ga0209084, IMG submission 187309) | Freshwater microbial communities from Lake Croche, Canada to study carbon cycling - C_130820_MF_MetaG (SPAdes) (version 2) | ecosystem: Environmental > Aquatic > Freshwater > Lake...
GGACTCGCAAGAGAGATCAGTCTATGCCGGAAGCGTGGACAGATCGGTTGTTTTAAACGGCTCGACAGCTTCAGAGACGATCAGGGTTTACAGCCCAGGAGATTGTGATGAGCAAGACAGATCCCATGTTAGGCGAGACAAAAGAAGCAGAGCTGTAAACTCTGGGTCGCCTTGTAATTAACCAAAACTTCGTGGTCCTTTTCTAATAAAATTTATAGTGCGGTGGCAGAGAGGCCCAATGCAGTGGATTGCAAATCCGCAACACCGTCGGTTCGAATCCGACCCGCACTTCCATGTTAACAGATAAGTACTGTTATGGACCATTTAAATCAACAAAAATCTATTATTGACAACATTCGACAGTGTCAACGTAATTGGGATTTATCAAAAGATATCCCACAAGAACACTTAGATCATTTAGTATATGTGGCAACACACTCTCCATCAAAACAAGATGAAGCATTTTATAACTTACATGTAATAACAAATAAAGAATTAATACAGGAATTATTAAATTATACATTTGGGTTTTCAGTTATATTAGCAAAAAATGAATTTGCTATTAATTTAAGAAATACACAAATGGGTGCTAATGCATATTTCTTATGGGTTCGAAAAGATCCTCCAACACGCCGAGAATTTCGATATGACGGCATTCAGCATCCTACAGATAGTGATATGCGTGTAAAAAATGCCTATACAATGATCGGTATTTCAATGGGATTAGTTGCCTATGCCGCAGGTAGTTTAGGATATAAAACTGGGTTTAATACAAACCATATGATAGGAAGTTTAGGATATACAGGAGGAAAGTTTTCTATGTGGAAGTCTAAATTAGATATTCCCGAAAATGAACATATTGCTTATGGTTTAGGAATAGGATTTCCTCAAGAGGGTAGGGCTAGGAATGAAACTGACGAAGTTGAATTTAGAATAGGTAAAGATCTTTCAGAATCAACCCTCCATAATTCTCAAACAGAAAGAATTATAGAGAGTGAAGGAAAAAAATATCTAGTACCTCGATTATCTTATCCGACCTTTAGTGAACAAGAAAAAGATATTAAGGTATTTTACCACTAATGTTAAATTATAAACCATTACCAGAATTTATAAACCATTTTATAATTAGACCAGCGGATCCTTTTGAGCTAGTTAAAGATATCAAAGGCCATAATTGGTCTATGTATGATACTAGACAATTTTTAACTGATGAAGGATATAGATGGTTTGAAGAAAATAAGATTATTTTAAAATCTAAATCTCAATATTTTATTTGTAATGCCCATACTACCGGTCCAGTACATACTGACAACCCACATAAAATAGCATTTAATTTTGTATTTGAAGGATATGGCAATATGGAGTGGGTCACAGTATTAGATGGGGATTATGTATATCATACAAACACTGTTGCATCAGGTGAAAAATTTACATACAAAAAATTTACAGAAATTAGAAGTATTAAAATTAATGATACCTGGAATGGACAGTCGGCTCTTGTCAAAGTTAGTTTGCCGCATAGAATTGTGACTAAAGATAGTCACAGGATATGCATTAGTCTAAGGCTAGATACGACTAGATGCCGTTTTACTTTTGATGAAATAAGTCAAATAATAAACAAACAATAGTTGGTATTGCATGGACGCAGAAATATTTCCGTTATTCTCAGCACCCGTATACAAGAATAATGCGGGACCAATATCCACACCCGAACTTGATCAATTAGATTTTAAAAGATTACCCGGTGATGTTTGGTGCCTTGAAAGTAAGTATGTTTTAGATTTACCTGAATTTAAATCAGTTAGACAAGCAGTAGAAAAAGAAATTGAATCTTATACTAGAAATATTTTACGAGTTAGTGAGAAAATAGAATTTTATATAACCAATTCTTGGATTAATAAACATACAGAAGGCGACCATTTAAATCGGCACCTACATACTAATTCAATTATATCAGGTGTTATATATTTAGAAACAACGCCTAATAGTGGCGACATTGTATTTTATCGTCCGTTCCACAGTATGTTTCCTTTCCCGAGAACAGTAGATTTAGATGTTGTTGATTACAACATTTACAATTGTCAGTCGTGGAGTATAACTCCAAAAAACAATGACGTCGTTTTATTTCCATCTATGTTAGAACATTCGGCAGAACCAAATAGAACAAATACGCCAAGATGCTGTATTGCATTTAATGTATTTGTTAGAGGATCCTTCGGAATGTTGCATAAGTTAGAAATTAAATGATAAGTAAAAATACGCCCAGGTGATGGAATTGGTATACGTGTTGGTCTTAGAAGCCAAATTTTGCGAGTTCGAGTCTCGCCCTGGGCACCAATTAAAAGGAGTGTTATTGTGTCTAAAACTAATGATGTAATAGAACGAGCATACGGTAGCATTCCTCGAGAATGTTCGCCAAATATTAATTTTGATTTTATTCCCACGTGGCGAGGAATTAAATATTACTGGTTAGTATTAATTAGGAAATTTACAAGATAAGCGGGATTAGTTTAATGGTCAAACGAAACCTTGCCAAGGTTTAGTCAGGAGTTCGATTCTCCTATCCCGCTCCACAATATATTATGCACGGAATTATTTTTAACTTTGGAACGAGCATTGGTACAGCAAGGACAGTTGGTCCTTACTTAATAGCCACCCACCTTAGACAAGAAGGATGGGATATAGAAATTATAGATTTTGCCAATGAGTGGACCTTACAAGAATTAAAAGAATTGTTAAAGTCTAGATTATCAACAAATACAAAATTTGTTGGCTTTAGTCATCAGTTTTCTTTTTGGACACCTGATTTAGAAATGCTGTGTACTTGGATTAAATTACAAAATTCAAATATAGCATTAATCTCCGGGCACTCTTCTAATCCGCATTATTCAACTAATGCTGTTGATTATCATATTCAAGGATACGGCGAGTATGCTGTTTCAGCACTACTAAAATATTTGTTTAGTAATGGGCCTGCTATAAAAATGTCTACATTTAATAAGGGAGCAAAAAGAAATATTCCTGCAAATACATTCTATCCAGCTTATCCAAAGCACAGTTTGTTAGCTCTTTACCAAAAAAGAGATTTTATAATAGAAGAAGAATGGCTGACTACTGAATTAAGTAGGGGGTGTAAATTTGCATGTGATTTTTGTAATTTTCCTGTGCTCGGTGTTAAAGGTGACTATACTAGAACAGCTGAAGATTTTGAATTAGAGATGAAACATAACTTTGATAATTTTGGGGTTAAAAATTATATTATATCAGATGAAACAGTTAACGACAGTACAGAAAAAATAAGAAAATATGCAGACATTGTTGAAAAATTAAATTTTGTTCCGTTCTACACTGCATTTGTTCGGGGAGACTTATTAGTAAGTAGACCAAAAGATCGAGAAGAGATGCTAAGAATGAATTTACTTGGGCACTGGTATGGAATAGAAACATTTGATAAAACAGCCGGTAAAGCTATAGGTAAAGGAATGGACCCTGATAGATTAAAACAAGGGTTAATCGATGTAAAACAATATTTCCTTAACAATAACAGAAAACTATATAGAGCCACAGTTAGCCTTGTTGTAGGATTGCCAGGCGAGACAGCTAGTTCGATAAACCAAACTAGATCTTGGTTAGACAACCACTGGCAAGGGCAAGCCTTTTCTACTTATGCATTACAAATACCTACAAGCAACACAGATAATTTTTCTAAGATTGCAAAGGATTATAAAAAATACGGATACGAATCAATGTCTGATGCCGAAATTGCAACGTATTTGGCAGATCCAGTCGGATATAATTATCGAACAGTAGGGATTACTCCGGATTATCTTTTATGGAAAAATAAAGATATGAATATACATATTGCCGAAGAGTTGGCAGTACATATTGACTCGATTGCTAAAAGTGGTAATTTTAGATTAGACCCTTGGTCATTAGGCAGTTTAGGTTTTACAGGGTCAGTTGAAGACAGATTGAATATGATACATCATAGTGAAGAACTGCGTAAACACATATATACAAGTCGTGTAAAGATGTATAAAGAAAATAAATTTAATTGCTAGAATGATCAACCTAACAACTCAATCTACAAAACCTAAAATATTTTTGTTTGGCGCTTGTGATTTATTCCAGGCAGTTAACATAGATACTATTCGTAATGAGTATGTAATCGATGCTATACCTATAAATTTAAGACAAGCAGATACATTGGATTTTAGTACATGTATTAAACCAAAATTTTCAACAAGTATGGTATCATTATACACCAAGCCTAATGAGTTAGCTGGTAGATTGTATGATTGTTTAATTAAAGAAAAAGATTTGAAGAGATATCATTATGATTTCTACAGAGAAATTTTAAAATTCTCATACTTAAATTATTTTAAAGAGACTGCAGGACCGAATGATATTCTAGTTATGAATTTTAGTACTGAACTGTATTCAAAAATGCAAGTTAAGTCTGAACGGTTTACAATTATACCTGCACCTGAGATTGATGTGAAAAATCCTAACGATAAGTTATATTGGTTGTATGCAGAATATCTTACAAAAGATGTATATCAAATTCCATTTGATGACAATTCTGCACTAAATGATACATATGATTTATTAGATGATTTTGCAAAAGACATTTACGAGATATTTAATGATCGTGTTATTTTAGTTAAAACTCACATGACTGATCTGGCACTAACTGATAATGCTAAGATAGAAAGAATAATGGTTCCGTTAGAAGCACATATTCCTTTTTACAAACCTTCAAAGTTAATGCAAGATCCAGTAGATCACAAGTACGGTCTTCGAGTAGCTAATATATTTACTACAAAGTTTAGAAGAAAATATCAAGCCGATATTCCGTTAGTTTCAGTTGAGGATACCTTATTTGTAGATTTTAACCATCCGCAAGGATATGCACCGTTTCATCTACATCGTTATTCCAACTACAAAATAGGAATAAATATATATCAAGAACTTGTCAAAATGACCGACAGGATTAATAAAAAGGATATTACAAATGAGCGATTTATCATTCAATGAACAATTAGTAGAACTATGTTGCAAACTTTCAAATCTAACTGATAGTTATGATTCAGTACCAGGACTAGCTCAGCATGAGCTTGCGCAAACTGTTGAAGTATTACATTTAATACGAGCATTGCTAGTATCAAACAACATTGAATACATGACCAAAAAATAAAAATGGACAGTGTGAGTTTAGATCAGTCTACAGAAATTGTAGGACTGTTTGATATTTCTATATCAAAAGTTGACAATACTGTTTTTGTAGCTAATAAGAATACTCCAGAACCAGGGGCAATTAACACATTTGCCCTTTATGCAGACGAAACTGGTAAAATAAAATCAGCCGGATCATCATTACTGTATGAAACAGAAACAGAAGTATTAACAGCTCCGAACATATTAAACAATAATATTATTTCAGATTATATCGTTGTTAAAAAACTAGTAGCTGATAGACTAATATTAACAGATACAGATGAAACAAAAGATTTTAACATTAATAATCTTAGCTTCTTGAAGAAAGAAGGCACTGGAAGATTTGCCAGTATACATACAGATTTTTTTGGCGATCATACACTAGCAATAGTGACTGAAAATAATGAAGGAGTGACCGGATGTGCATTAACTATTGACGGGACTCAACGAATTACAATTCAAGATGGCAAATTAAATTTAAAACACACACGAACAATAACTTCATCTGTTGGCATCAAAACAGATCGAAAGGGAGATCTTGCAATAGATAATAATTACTTATATTATTGCACACGAGACTTTAATAGAGTATCGAATATTTGGGTTCGTTGGCGAATCTCAGATAATTTATGGTAATAATCGGTCTTTGGTGAAATGGATATCATCTCGGTCTTCGAAACCGAGGGTGGGAGTTCGATCCTCTCAAGACCGGCCAGTCTCTCTGTAGTTCAATGGATAGAACGACTCTCTCCTAAAGAGTAGATGCAGGTTCAATTCCTACCAGAGAGACCAAGATAATCAAAAGGTGTTGACTTATGATCGTTATAAGTATATAATACATATGAGATCGTAAGCAAATAGGCAAAGCTCTCACCTTTGGGTCGAGGACGGGGCACGGCAATATGCCGCCTTTGGAGGTTCGAAGCCTCCCGATCTCACCATATAAAAACATACTTGGACTAGCTATAAGTTAGTCGGGCAAGGACAGGACACCACTGTTATGAAAAGTCCCGAGTGTGTTTCTATATGGAACGGTCCTATAATGGTATTAGAGCAGATTGCTAATCTGTCGCTCGGCGTAATCCGGGTTCTGAGTTCGAGTCTCAGTCGTTCCGCCATATTTTTATAAAGAGAGAATCAAATGAAACCAGGCAAAACATTTAACCTTAGCAAACAAACAAAACGTTTTATGGCAACCATTACGAACGCAGAAGATCGTAATGCATATAAACGTGCAATGATTCAAGCAGAGTTGGCGGCGGCAGTAGTGGTCAAACGTGAGCCACGTGACAACAAAGGTAGCCCACGTGGCACTGGCTATACCAATACTGCAACCAGTGCGACTCCTAGTGCATAAGTAAAATATATTCCGCAGTAGCTCAGTTGGTAGAGTAGTTGACTGTTAATCAATTGGTCCCTGGTTCGAGCCCAGGCTGTGGAGCCAAGTTAATGTGGGGGTGTAGCTCATTTGGGAGAGCGCCTGCTTTGCAAGCAGGATGTAGCAAGTTCGATCCTTGTCACCTCCACCAATTTTAGGAAATGTAATATGAGTAAAGGTTCGAGACCTCGTCCGTATAGTGTTAGTCAAGAAGAATTTGCAAATAGTTTTGATAGAATATTTAGAAGACCAGACCCACGGGTGCGGGAAGATGCAGAAGCTGAAGACGAGGCATTCAAACTAGTTGACAAAGCTAGTAAGAACAAGTATAATACTAGCACAGAGACAGACAAATAAGAACATGCCGACTTAGCACAGTGGTAGTGCAATCGCCTTGTAAGCGATAGGTCATCAGTTCGAATCCGATAGTCGGCACCAATTTTATGCGGGGTTCGTATAGTGGTAATACCTTAGCCTTCCAAGCTAAAGCGAGGAGTTCGATTCTCCTACCCCGCTCCATATTTTCGTTAACTATAAAAGGTATATTATGGCATTAGGTTTAAGTCGTGGCCCGCAGATTGACACAGATAAATGTGTTGAGCTGTCAGGCGGTAATAGATTTGATTTGGTTATCATGGCAGCAGTTCGTTGCCGTGAATTGGCTAGAGAGCATCGTCAAGCCGAACGTGGATACCAACTAAATGCACCAGTCACTGCTCTGCTTGAATTTCAAACAGGTAAGATTGGACGTGAGTATATTAGAAAAGTTAGATAAGAATTTTGCCTGGATAGCTCAGGGGTAGAGCGTCTCCTTTACACGGAGAGGGTCCGCGGTTCGAAACCGTGTCCAGGTACCAAGTTTCGGAGTGTGGCGCAGTCTGGTAGCGCACCTGGTTTGGGACCAGGGGGTCCAAGGTTCGAATCCTTGTACTCCGACCAATTATGAGATAAAATGAAAAGACTAACAGTAGTAGGACGCGGAACAGTTGGATGCATGGCAATTGCCCATTTTTTAAGATGGACTGATTGGGAAATCATTTGGGCATATGATCCTACTATTGCTCCGGTTGCTGTTGGCGAAGGCACTACCCTTGCTGTACCTCGATCTCTAAAAGACAGTATGAAATTTAGGTATACTGATATGGAAGCAATTGACTCTACTGTAAAATTAGGTGTACGCAAACACAATTGGGGAAGCAACGGTACACTATTTGATCATTCATTTGGAATAGGTGATGTTGGATTGCATTTTAATGCAGTTAATTTCCAAAATTATATTTTTGAAAAATTAAAGATTCATCCTAGAATAACATTATTAGAAAAATCAGTTAGTCCAGACGAAGTTGATTCAGATTACGTTATGATGTGTACTGGAACCCCAACAGATTTTACAGACTACAATACTATAAAACATATACCAATTAATGCATGTTATGTCTCACAGTGCCCGTGGGAATTAGCTAGATTTAATTATACACTTGCAATAGCTAGACCTTATGGTTGGATATTTGGTATACCACTGAATAATAGATGTAGTATTGGATATATGTATAATTCTGATATTAATACGTTAGATGAAGTTAAAGCAGACAGTGAGATTGTATTAAAAGAATACGGGTTAACTCCATCACTGCAACGAGAGATAAAATTTTCTAATTACTTTAGAAAAAATAATTTTTCAGACCGAGTAGTATACAATGGAAATTCATCTTTCTTTTTGGAACCATTAGAGGCAACATCAACTGCATTATCTGATCAGATTACACGATTTTGTATCGACATATGGAAAGATAAAACTCTTAATGCTATAGATGCAAATCGCAAATATAATATTATGATAGACGAAATTGAATCTATGATTAGTATGCATTATATGTCTGGTTCAATTTATCAAACAAAATTTTGGGATCATGCGATGAATTTAGGCGAAGAAAAAATTAGAGAACAATTTAAGAATAATACTCCGTTCTCGCAAATTATTAGAGCGGCGCTTAGTTCTACATCAATGTTTGATTTATATCCAATTGAAATTGGTACTTGGGGACTGTTATCTTATAAGACAAACATTGACGGTTTGGGTATTAGAGATCGGCTTAAAAATTTAGAAAATTAATTTAGCCAAAAGAGTAGACAAGGCAGTGCAATACTGTTATAATAGATACATAGCAAGGAAACTTGCAAAAAGTTTTAGGATCGGTACAGCAATTCATACATACTATGGAATGTTAGACACTGTGGTAGAAACTGGAGCAGAGTGCGTAAAAACACCGAGCGTTGAAGGGGTCTATTGAAACAAGACTAACGAGCACAGAGTGATGGCCTGTGTAAAATAAAAGCAGTCAAAAACGATCCTGTTTAGTCATAGGATGACTACAGCAATTTAAAATAAAACGCACTTAATGCAGTAGACAGTGACCCGCAAGGTTGCAGTAGATAAGACAGAAATGTCTAAGCCTACACACTAATGGAACTGATGACACAAGGGAAAGCACCTTGTATGATGTTTGTACAGAAAAATACAAACTAGTCAACATGAATGTTGATAGGGTCTGGGTGCTATAATTGGCCAGACCAGAAAATAAACAAATTGGCACGATCATCCTGTTAAAGTTTTAGAATGTTAACAGCAACTTTAAATTTCAACTATAATCGAAAATAAAATACATTCTGTGAGGTAATAAAATGAACGCATTTGTAAACGCAATAGCAAATCAAGAAGCCCGTACTGCCAATGGCATGAAGGCTCGTAAGTCAACAGCCAACGCCAACGTTGATCTGTTCTACAAGATCGGTGCAAGCCGTGGTAAGAACATCACTGGTGAGTTCACTGCGGCTTACGTAGAAAATTCCGACGTAGCACTACGCATCGTACAATGGGCACGTGATGTCCGTGGTGGTGCAGGCGAACGTCAACTGTTCCGTGACCTTTTGGTCCACCTAGAAAAGACTGACCCAGATGCCGCTTTGGCTTTGCTGAAGAAGGTACCTGAAGTTGGTCGCTGGGATGACATCTTTGTCTTCTCAACCCCTGCTCTGAAGACAGCTGCCTACACAATGTTAGGCGATGCTCTTCGAGCGCAAAATGGTCTTGCTGCCAAGTGGACACCACGTAAGGGCAAGATCGCGGCTGAAGTACGAGCATTCTTTGGAATGACTCCTAAGCAGTATCGCAAGTCATTGGTAGCAATGACTACAGTTGTTGAAACACAAATGTGTGCTAACGACTGGGATAACATCAACTTCTCACATGTCCCATCTGTGGCTGCTCGCAACTACAAGAAGGCATTTGGTCGTCACACACCTCTATTCGCAGAGTATGTGGCTAAGTTAGTATCAGGTGATAAGACTGTTAAGGTTAACGCCAACGCAATCTTTCCACATGATGTACTCAAGGGTGTTATCAACCACTACGGTATGAACTTGAGCAAGGTTGACACTGACCACGTTGTGGCACAGTGGGACGCACTGCCAAACTACGTAGGTGAAGCAAGTATTCTACCATTGGTAGACGTATCTGGTTCTATGAGCTGCCCAGCTGGTAAGAACACAGGTGTGACTTGCATGGATGTTTCAGTCAGCCTTGGCTTGTACTTGGCTGACAAGAACAAGGGTGTGTTCAAGGACACATTCTTAACATTCAGTGACAAGCCTGCACTGATGACCCTAAAGGGTAATGTAGTCCAAAAGGCTGCACAAATGGTTAAGAGTGATTGGGGAATGAGTACTAACCTACACGCCGCTTTCACTAAGATCCTTGACGTGGCTGTCAAGGGTTCTGCACCACAAAGTGACATGCCAGCAATGGTATTGATCTTGAGTGACATGCAGTTTAATCAATGTGTCAAGAATGACGACAGTGCAATGGCAATGATCGAACGCAAGTTTGAAGCAGCCGGATACACATGTCCAAAGGTTGTCTTCTGGAACCTAAACGCAAGTGATAACGTTCCAGTTAAGGCAGACAAGAGTGGTGCCGCTCTTGTTAGTGGATTCAGTCCAGCTATCATGGCTAGCTTGCTAGGCGCTGATGTGGATCAATTCACTCCAGAAGGTATCATGCTTAAGACTGTAATGGTTCCACGCTACGATATCTAACTGTTGTAAAAACGCAACACTGAACCCAGTCAGCTCAGGTTGACTGGGTTTCTTTTTGAGTATATAATATACATATAAGGAAATTTAAATTAATGGCTATTATCGATACCCCAAGAATTAGTATGCATCCGCAGTTCTTATTTCAAAGCACAGAATTAATTAAACGTAAAGTTGTTTTGCGCGAATCTATAAATTTCATCAAGTTAGACGGATTATATTTAGAATTTGGTGTGTCGTGGGGTCATACTATTAATTACATATCAAAGTGCTTACCTACAAAGACTATCTACGGATTTGATTCCTGGCAGGGCATTCCAGAAGATTGGCTATGTAAGGGAAAAGTATTTCCAGCCGGGAGCTATAGCACCAAAGGAGAGCTTCCAAAGGTAAATGAAAATGTGCAGTTAATTTCAGGAATGTTTGAAGATACATTGCCAATATTTGTAAAAGAGAATTCTAACATACCAATAGCATATATGCACATTGATTGTGATTTATATTCATCAACTAAGACAGTTTTTAAATATATAGGATCTATGATTGTTCCAGGAACGGTAATAGTGTTTGACGAATATATACAAGATGCAGGCGAGAAACAAGCATTCAACGAATGGTTAGAAGAGTCTGGATTATATGCATCTGTAATTAGATCATCTCCACAACAGGCAAGTTTTATAATAACATCTAATTTAAATCCCCCCGATTTAAGTAATATTCTTTGGTCGTTAGACCCGTTATAATTTTAGGAGTATTAATTAATGACAAAGTGTTATCAATTAGTAGGAGTTCCAGGTTCTGGGAAAAGCACCTGGATCAAGAACCAAATATGGGCGTTAGGTTTAACCGTAGTCTCTACAGATGCGTTTGTGGAAGACTATGCTAGATCACAAGGCAAGACCTACTCGGAAGTGTTTGTAGACTACATGCCCACAGCAGTCAATCTAATGGCCGAACAGGTGGTTAGAGCCCGTACGCTGGATCATACTATAATTTGGGACCAAACTAGCACGACTCTTGCTAGTCGAGCTCGTAAGTTTAACATGTTGCCCGACTATGAACATATTGCTGTAGTGTTTCGAACACCTGAGCATAAAGAACTTATGCGTCGACTGGAAAGTCGGTGGGTAGATGGAAAGATTATTCCCGAACATGTTATTGCTAGTATGATTGCTAGTTGGGAAGAACCTACAGAGGAAGAAGGTTTTAAGGAAATTTGGTATGTATAATCAAAAAATTATTCAAAAAAAAGTAGGGAATCAAATTATAAATTCATTCCCTTACGAAGAGTTTGGTATTAAGGGAGTCGGACAAGTCCGTAAACCTATTATATCAATGGATGATTATATCAATCATGATAGTGATTTAGATCTACATATTGAGTCCTGTAAAGGACTTGCTCTTTGTAATGATTTTAAAATGGGAATGGTTTACGGAGGATTGCCTCCTGAAGAAGTACTTAGATTTGGAAGTCACGACTGTTGGTCAGAGATGCTACATAATTTAGATGTTTATGACCCGTCCGGAGTTCATAGTAAGGCTCTGAAAGAAGTTGCCGACCAATCAGACAACCCTCAGCAGGCCATGTACAAGTATGCATACTTTGCTATGGGTTCTGTCATACCTTGGTTTTTTGCTTGCTACTTAAAGAAAAATGATTTTAATAAAAAAACACAGGACCTTGGTGGCTGGACTGATAATGCTAAATATTTTCCAAAAATTATAGAATATCTCGATACATTACCGTTTAAAGAAATTGGTAGAGTATTATTTTTTACAACTTATCCAAATGCTGGTGTAGCTATTCATAGAGATAGTGTAGTATCAGAACATAAAGATCACAATATTAATCTATTTTTTGAAAGTGGTTGGCGGCCAAGTTTCATTTGGGACGAAAAGAAAAAAGAAAAAGTATATCTTGAAAAAGGTGCTCGCAGTTATTTCTTTAACAACAGAGATTACCACGGTGTAGATCCAGAGCCAATTTTTAGATATACCCTCCGCGTTGATGGCACGTTTACAGATGAGCTTTGTGATAAGTTAAAATTAGAAAACGGATATACTTGGAAATGGAAATACCAGACTTGACTAATTGTTAAATAGGTGTTATAATAACTTTTTAAACAACAAAGGTACTCAATGGCTGTTAAAGGTTGCAAAATGTGTATTGATTGTCAAATTGCAAGTGAACGAATGAAAAGATAAGGAGGCACTATGCCTTGGATTGAAAATATAGCGGCAAGTGATATCCCAATTGGGTTCCATCATGCGGCTGGCCCAAACAGTATGTTGATCAGCATTGTTGATCCAGCAAGCTGGCGCCCTGTTCCAAAACATCAGTTCAAAGAAGTTCATAACTTTGAATTTTTGGATGTAGAGGAAAAGGATGAAGTTTTGGAAGAAGCTATGAAGTGCAGTCACGAGCAGGCCGCAGAGCTTGTCCGTTTGCTACAACATGCTTTGGACAATCGTATGAACGTGGTTGTTCATTGCTATGCTGGCGTTTGTCGTTCGGGTGCGGTCTGTGAAGTTGGAGTCATGATGGGCTTCGATGATACAGAGCGTTTCCGTAGTCCAAACTTGCTGGTCAAGCATCGCATGATGAAGCATTTAGGTTGGACTTACGATCCAGAAGAAAAGCCAAACATCGATGATTGGCGTACTTTTAGGTCGGTTGACTAACTGTTATACAAGTGTTATAATATTACATTAAACAGTGAAAGGTACTCAATGGCTGGAAAAGCAAAATCGGTTTATCTAACGATAACCAAAAAAGGTGCATTTAAAACAGAGTTTCAAAAAATGTTTTTTGATGCTAAATCATTCAATGACTATGTGAAGACCGATGAGTTCAAGGCTAAATGGCCTGCTGAAGAGTATAATATTGTAAAAGAAACTTATTAAAGAAAGGAGGCGAATATGCCAAGTGTATTTTTAGTAAGCGACACGCACTTTGGACACATGGGCGTTTGCCGCTTTACACGCAATGATGGAGTGACCAAATTACGACCATATGATAGTCCTGAAGAAATGGACGAAGATATGATCGCACGTTGGAACGCCAAAGTTAAGCCAACTGATAAGGTCTATCACTTAGGTGACGTTGTTATCAACCGTAGAGCATTGCCCACGTTGGCCCGTTTAAACGGCGACAAGGTCTTGATCCGCGGCAACCACGACATCTTCCGTGATGATGAGTACAGGTCTTACTTCCGCGAATTACGTGCATACCACGTTATGAACGGAATGATTTTAAGTCACATTCCATTACATAGTGAAAGTATGGGTCGTTTTGGTGTTAACATTCACGGACACTTACACGCAAATCGTGTTAAGAAGGCTAGAGGTGTTGACGCACGTACAGGAGAAATCTTATACAGTGAAGAAAACGATGTGCGTTATCATTGTGTCTGCGTTGAGCAAACAGACTTTGAACCTATCTTATTCGAAGAAGTGATTGCACGAATTGAAGCAGAAGGTGGTACTGTTGGATTTAAGAACGGTAACGGGCCGACCATGTAAGTATGTTTATATGGCAATACATTGACTTAGATCCGACAGTAGTGTCGAGCATACAGCAGAGATACCTCAATGCCCTAGTGCAAGATAAAAAGCAATTCTTTCAACATCTAGATATTGGCGTTTCTGAATTTTTAGATTTGCCGATATCTAGACCCGTATTAATTCGTGTTCCGCCCAATACACGTTCAGCAATACATACAGATGAACGACCAAATGATGCTGTTCTTGCAATTAATATACCTTTAATAAACTGCGATCAATCGTTAACTGAATTTTGGAAAACTGATAATGATAGTGCATTTATTAGAAAATTAACACCTAATTTTGTTCCATTTTATGAAATTGATCCTAACAAATGTCAAAAAATATCCGAATTTGTTTTAACTAAACCGATTATATTTAATACAAGTATTCCGCATTCTGTACACAATTACTCTAATCAAATTAGATTTGGTATCAGTATAAGATTTAAAAAAGATCCGTGGCACCTAATAAATATTTAAAATGACATTATTATTTTTACCGATTGATATACAGGTTGATAAAATCAATTTTAAAAGAACTGATAACTTAAAAAAGGTTCCGTCACAAATATTTCAACCTTCTTGGTGGGATTCTGCAATATTAGATAAGCCGTCACTTGCACAGTTTGATCATATTATCGAACAACTTCCTTACAATAAAATTTCTATTGTTATGCATAAGTTCCAAAACGGTCCTGTGGGTAGTCATCTTGATGTATACCCTAGCATGAAAATTGAAGCTGAAGAATTAGAAAATATTAAAGAGAACGAACCTTGCGGGTATCGATTAGTTCTTAATGGAAGAAACGATGTATTAGAAATTTTTGATGGTGTTAATTGGTTAACACCTACCTTACCAACAGTCCCATGTTGTTATCTTATTAATTCCACTAAACTAAGACATCGAGTTATGAATGATCCAGGTAGAGAAGTTTTGTACTTTAGAGGTATAATAAACAAAGAGAGAAATCAAGAATTAATTGAAAAAAGTTTGAAAGTATATAAAGACCATGCTGTATATTCAAAATAAATTAATAGTATTATTACTTTGCTTGTTCCCCACTTTTCTACATGCAGAATATATACAAAGTGTAGAAATACATAATAAAGAAAAAATCAAACTAGGAATAGAGGTATTTAAAGTTAATTCACAACATGCTTCTACAGTTATAGTTCTTCACGGGTGCGGCGGTGTTGACTCGCATCACAGAGATTGGGCAAAACAACTAAATTCTTGGGGATTTAATGCAGTAGTGTTAGATTCGTTTTCTGCAAGATATGAACGCCTTGTTTGTCAAAAACCATTTGCTGTGACTCCGAACCAACGTGCCGTTGATCTTCAATATACAGCAAAATGGGTTTCGGAACAGCCCTGGGGTAAGGAAAAAATCGGAGTTATAGGATTTAGTCACGGTGCCTGGACTACTCTATATGCTGTATCTAAAAATGAAATTACTAGAGAATTTGGAACCACTCTTATCTCAAGTGCTGTAGCATTTTATCCGTATTGCGATAATGGCCGATTTTTTGATTCACCTGCAATACCAATTCAAATCCATAGCGGTAATTTAGATAATTGGGCCCCTTTAACTTTATGTACTGATCTTTCTCGCAATTGGAATGTGTCCGACAACTTTTTTGTTTATACTGATTCACATCATGGATTTGATAGATCAAATACAAATATCTCAGTTGCTGGTCATATCCTTAGATCAAATCCAGATGCAAACATGCTAGCAAGATCTCGAGTCAAGGATTTCTTAAATAAGACACTAAGTGAATAAATTATTCGTCTTTATATAACTTAATAATGTCACCGGCAGGATCAAGTTCCCACCATTTACCACTAGCACCAGAGCCAAAATGGCTACTTCTTGGTTTACCATGATGATTATTGTGCCAACATTCGCCAAATACTAATGGAAACAAAAATGGTATATTTTGACTTGCATCCTTTGTTGCAAAGTTTGTATAGCCTAATTTTTTTATATGATTTAAACAGTTTGTTAAATTATAGCTGAACAATGTTATTAAACACGACAACATACTAAAATATAAAAATATAGAAGGACTAATTAAAAATAAAATAAGATTAAAACTTAAAAAAAGTTTTACATAATGATCATGTACAAATACAATTTCTTTATCTCTAATAAGGTCCACAGCATATTTAGGTTTAAGTTGACTACCGTCTAATCTAAACATCCATAAAATAAAACTATGCAACATTCCATGAATAGGACTGTGAGGATCAGTTTCAGTATCAGGTGCTCTATGATGGTATCCGCGATGAACAATAGTCCAAAAAATAGGACTGCCTTGACCAGCCATTGATCCAGCAAATAACAGGAATCGTCTTTTCCATTTGTTAGTTAATACAAAACTATTGTGACAAAAGTACCTGTGATAACCTACTGTTATGCCCATGATCATGAATACGAAATATCCAAGTGCTGTTAAAAAGAAATTGCTCCATTGAAAATCGGTCACTAAGGTATATCCGGCATAACTTCCCATTACTATCATAGGTACTACCACCCCTAATAAAATTGGAACTTCAATCAAGTTTTTATATATTGGTCTAAACATTTTTAATTTTTTTTCCTGTTCTAACAATATAATCATCCTGTAGTGGGCGCCTACCCATCATCCCCCAAACCCAATCTATATTTGGTTGAGATCCAGCTGGAATTTCAACAGTCGTTTCATATGTATAACTGTTATTTATTTCGGGTATCATACGCTGATAAAACGCATCAAATTTACTCCATCTGCCGGGTTTGATCAAACTATGCCAAGCTGTTAGGCCCTTTTTCTCGCATTCTATGAACATAAATTCCCATAGTGGTTTCATATATCTCCTAAGGGCATTTTTTTCAGGGTCTGATTTAAGATAGACTATTACCCAATCTTTATCATAAGGATCGGGTAAATCACATCGCCATCCCACCATAGCCATTAAAGTACCTTCTTCAAATAAACCATAGAGATAATGATGGTTGTCATCATTAAGGTAATATCGTTTCATACCAGAAATCCATAGATTCCAAAAATTATCTAATTGCTCTAAGGATTTATCAATAGGTATATTTGGTTTTTTCTGGGCCCTATCCACTTCGGCCAGATGACATTTCCAAAATAGTTTTTCAATTTCGGCAATATCTGTAAGATTTAATCTTTTAATTTCCATTGTTTTAATATATTAACATCTCCAGTATATAATATATCCTGGAAACAATTTTCTTGTGGGCCGTTGCACATCCAAACTCTGTTTTCATACAGATAAAATTCATTACCATGTGTATTTAACGAATCTGCAAGATTGGTTAATGTATTTCTGGAATTATGTTCTCTTGAGATAAACGCAATTTTAAAATCTGTTTTATTTTCTTTTAACCAATTATGTTGATGATCAATCATATCTAAAAATATTTGATCAATACTTTTGCTTACATGAAATTGACGATCAGCTTTCCATGTACGATTAAGGATGCGATAAGCACCGTCGGGCCATGACGTTCTTCTAAATATTGTGCTAAACAAAAATGGTATATCGTTTTTATAACCAATACTAAATGCTTCTTGCTCTGAAAAATTAAAATTTAAAACTGAGTAATTATAAGACAACTTATCATTTCTAAGTTCTTGTTCTTTACGAAACATATTAAACGTAGAAATTAACGGATTGTCAAATTTAAATGTACATATCATGCAGATTCTACAACTGTTAAGTCTTTAAATATTTCACCATCTAAAATCATTTGGAATGGATGTTTGCCCCAGTAATCATTCTGTATCCAGCATCTATTTTCCTCATCATAATCAAACCAAGGACTATAACCTAAAACAAAATGCACACGATCAACAGATGACTTATTCAATAAAACTGCCCTATGTGGGATATTTGTATCCCATGTATATGCATGATCAACATTAAGGTGATATGGATTTTCATTTTCCATTTGAAATGCAAATTCTGGAGCTGTCGTTATAGGAATATTGATGCGTAGGTTAACACATATTATTTCGTCACGGTGCCAATTTAAATCTGATTGAAATTTATTAGGTTTATGATTCTTAAGTACTGCTAATCTACTTCTAGTTAAAGACCTAATTGATTTAGAATCTAAAAATTCTTTAATATATCCGTAATTATATAGTCGAGTCTTGTCAACAAATCCGTAAGTATCAAAATAACTATCTTTTAATTTGGCATGTGTTTCTGTTTGAGCGTAGAAAAATTCAGAACTACTATTCTTAGGAGTTCCTAAAGTACTACCTTCTGGATCCATATCATCTTGATGATACTTATTATATACAAAACTAAGTCCTCCGTAGACTGACGAGTTTGCAAATTTAGTTTTCCATCCCCTAAATTTATATTCGTTAAGGGCATCAAGAGTATCTTTTGTTAATGCTTCTTTGTTATAATTTTCTAATTTAAATTCTATCTTTTTTAACGGAAGTTGATCTTTAATCTCAACCCACTTATCATAAGATTTAGTTTTATTAAAAATATAATTTTCAGTGGTTATATTATTGGGTACTTCGTCTCTATAAATTCTAACTACCATTTTTGTACTCCGCAATCTCTTTATTAAATACCAACATCGCTGTTTCCCATCTTGTAAATATTTGAGGCCTAATACTAATTGACCATCTATCATTTGATGAAAAGTTTTCAACTCGATGCGGAGATCCTATATTACAGATAGTAGGAGTATCAATAGTAGTTGAGGCAATTTTGATTACTTCATTTTCCTCCCATGACTTATAAGTAGTTCCTGCTTTTGTATCTCCGCTATTACTATTAGGACCTTTGCTAGCACTATACCAATTCATTATATGATTGTCGCTCCCCCATGCCCAGTTTAATGCCCAACAATCGTGTAGTGTATTGCCATCTATATGAATTAAACTTTTTTTAAAGGGCGGCGTTAAAAATATATAGGCTTTTATAAGTATGTTTCTATCTGCAAACCAGTTAATTAGCGCAGGATTAAGTGCGGCAAGGTCAAGAGAAAATATCTTATGTATAGGAAATATCCTATAACTTCTTTGCAACCCGTCTATATCATAATTTGGATTTATCCAAGGGATGTCTAATTTAATTTTTTTAAAGTATTCCATTATGAATTAATATCCGGATTCTCTGCTAGAGTTTTTTCTACTATTGGATAAAATTGAACCCATGCAGAATACGGAGACCCCATAATCTTAGCTGTAAAATCCAATGCAGCTTGACTCATTGCCTTCGGTTGTACTCCATTTGCCTTCATTCCCTCTAATAAGAATTGTGTCTTACAAGCATTCTCTAAAGAAATAAACAGCCATGCTGCTTCTTCTAAAGTTTCTCCAACTGTATAAATTCCGTGATTTTGTAATATAACTGCTTTATTCTTACCTAAGCACTTGGCCATATTGTAGCCTTCAGACTGAGTGACTATAGCCCCATTAAATTGTGTATATACTGACAGATTATTATGAAAGATGCAAGTGTCTTCAGTTGAATAATCAATAGGAAGACCAAAGGTTGACCAAGCTGATCCGTAGTGACTATGCACATGTGCAGCAGCAACAATCTCTGGTCTCATTTTTCTAATAACGGTAAATGTAGCCCATGCTGGTCTGCTTGCTGGATAGTTCCCTTCAATAACATCACCATTAGCATTAACCCTGACCAATGACGATACAGTGACTCTAGAAAAATCTAAACCCATCGGGTTTACCCAATACGTATCAGTAAACTCTGGGTCACGAACAACGATGTATCCACCAATTCCATCAGTATACCCGTTGTTAGCAAACACTCTACAGGCCACTACTAGGATACGTTTAATGTATTTTCTTTCGTCTTCAAAACTAGTAAACTTTGGAATTGCAGGTAATGCTCCTCCTTTTCGAGTTGAAGATGTTGGATCGTTATTGTAAATATCAGTAGTTGTCATGATTATAGTTAAATAGTATGGATATTTAGTAGACGTACCACGGTGTATATACGAGTCGTGGACTAAGGATAAATAGTTAAAAGGTAATAATGCTATGCTTTATTTAAGAATACATACAACTCAAAAGAAAACTGGTCACGAAGAATTTATAAATCAAATATTTTCAACAGATCCTGATCCAAAAACTCGATCAATAGTACGTCCCGATGATTGGGCAATTGGCATAACTCCAGAATCTACTCCAGGTTTTAGATTAGTTAAAGAACATGATTTAACACATTTGCCTGGAGGTCCAGGAAGATACACATATACTGATCAGAAAGCGGCTGATCATTCTTTGTTCCAATATGCATTAGTACTTTATCAATTAGTAATTTTGAAAGATATATTACTGAGATACAATAAGGTAGATGCTGATGGAAAACTATTAACTTATATTGTAGCTTCAAGTAAAGAATTATGGGATACTGCTATTGATAAAGAATATAATTCATTAACAACACAGATATCAGAACTATTTGATATTACAAATAGCGATAAAGAAATAACAGAGAGTGAATATACTACGTTAGTGACTGATATCTATAATGATATTAACAACATGAAAAATAACAATATTGGAAAATGTCGACTAGATTGTATTAAATAATACATCCAACAAGAGCATATCGATCAAAATTTGAATGATTAAACACTTTATGAGAATATGAAGTGTTTAATCTATAAACAGTTCCTACTTGTTTGTCTAACACAATTTCTTTGTTTTTAACTTTAAAAATAAAATCGCTTGAGAAATTTAAATCACAGTGTAGTCTAACTTGATCGTCAAAATCTACATGCCAGTCTAAACCAAATCCGGGTTTCATTACAGCAACTCTTAGTTCTTTAGTTTTAATAGATAACTCTTTTTCTACGTGATCAACAAGCTGTTGATTTAGATAAGTTTGAATATAATTAGAAACAATATATTCATGATGTGCTTTAACATAGTCCGAACTTATTGAGTTTGAATATCGAGCATTCAACGATTCAACTACATTATTGTCATTAGTATCAGCAAAATCAATAAGACTCATTGTTAGCTCATTTGAAATATTTCCAATAATGCTATGTAGTTCTTGTTTACGAAGAGCTGATAATTTTTTTAGAACTTCAAGTTTTTCCATTTAGGTAGCTTCTTTAAATTTTAATCCGGGTATAGTATGTCCGCCCACTAAAATATCAAACGGATGCATATTTCCGTAGTATTCATTTATATTCCAACTATCGTCAGTTTCATCGTAATAGAACCAAGGACTAATTCCAATAACAAGATGTGCTCTAATCTTATCTGCTATCTGATCTGAAAAAACTCTATGCATTAACCCTGTATCCCAAGAATAGCTTTTCCCTGTTTCTAAATGATAAGGTTTCCCGTCTTTCATTTGAAATTTAAAAATAGGATCAGTAATCATAGGAACATTCAATCTTAAATTTTCAAATATAGATTCGTCGTGATGCCAGCCGTAGGTTTTTAATTCTGATGGATCATTAAATTTATCTGCATGTATTATTGACATTCTCCCTCTAGTCAAACTTAATTTAAATGAATCAAGAAACTCTCCAAGATAGCCAGTCGTTGATGCTGGGGTTCTACATCTAAACCCTAATGTATCAAGATAAGTATTTTTCTTATAAACTATATCATTTTGATACATTTTAAAATCTACCATTTTATTTGTACCTAGTGAGCTTTGGTGCAGATTCATAACATCAGAATGATCGGGATTATACATTAAACTAAATCCGGTATAAATCTCACTTGTTAATGATGTTCCGTCGGAGTCCGACTTAATCCAACCGTGATCACCATGTGTAGCTAATGCCGTATTAGTTGATTCCCATAGCTTTGTATGATCAATATCTATGTTTTCGAATACAATAGTTTTTGTGTCAACTGGCACCAACTTTGGTAGTATAGATTTTATAAGAGATTTGTAGTCAGTCTGAGATGCAATATAACTAGATATTGTCATATCGCCTGGAACTTCGGATATTAGAAATTTTGTTTTCATATTTTTTAATTAGTAAATACTAACGAACTATTTATAGACTGGGCATATGGAACAAAAAATAATTGTATATCAAAAACTACCGTCATTGATAGACACATGGGAGGCTGAACAAAATCCTTTCAAAGTTGTCATTGCCGATATCACTCATAAGTGTAATATGGAGTGTAATAATTGTTATATTCCTAACAGAGATTTTCCAGACATGGATACTGATACATTGGTTAATTTCGTAAAAAGATTACCCAATCGAGTTGAGCTGAGATTGATAGGTGCAGAACCTACAATGAACGACGACTTGCCAAATTTAATTCAGAGATTAACTTCTGAGACAGCACATAGGATAATATTGTTAACTAATGGATTAAAGCTGGCCAGCAGACGATATGCAGAAACTTTAAAAAATGCAGGATTAAAATATCTTTATATCAGTATGAACGGGTTAGACAATGACAATTGGTACGAAAAAATAGACGGTCTTGCCTGTGCTAAAAATAAAATCAAAGCATTGGAAAATGCAGTTGATCTTGGATTTGCTATTGATATAGGATGTATTTTAGTTAAAGGTGTAAATGAATCTGCTGTTGATAAAATACTGCCTATATTAAAAAAAGTAGGAATGACCAACGGTGTGATTAGATTTAAAAATGTAGGGCAAGTTGGCAGATATCAACTTGAGTCAGATCAAAATTTAAGCATAGAAAATATTTCTAAAATGTGTTCGACTGCATGGAATATAGATTTAAACAAAATAGAAAATAGTAAAAACTTAGGGGCTGGGAGAGAATTTGAAACTCGATACTTTTCGATAGATAATAGTACTCATCGAGGTTTAGGTTTTTGGTGTAAGATAACTGATTGGGAATATATCAGTGCAGGTGGTGTTTCTTATCGTCGAGGAAGGATAACTGAAGATTGGAAGCTAGCTGGTTTTAGCGAGCATGTTAAGGCCAACGAAGGCGGATATTAATCTTTAATTGATATTAAAGGAACGATGTATTTTGCTAGATCAAATTCTCCAGGATTCCTAGCATACGTATAGTTCTTCGAGTCTAGATGATGATTATGATGTAAAGTATTTCCTAAACTTAAAATCATCATTATCTTAGATTTTAAATTTACAGAATTATCCGTAGTAGTTCCAGTAGTATACCCGTAGTCTAAATCGTGTGCAAAGCTATTAACAAATCCCTCAATGTGAAAATGATATACTGCACCACCTACCATAAAGAATACAGCCGCTTGACAACTTATTATTGATAGTAGTATAAGTGATAACCACCATATCTTAAAATAATTTCTATGCATGAATTTTAAGATAGGATCCCTTAACAATTGTCTATTAAGTTTTGGCCAAACAATATCCATATTATGCCATAGTAGCCAACTCCATAGTTTACCCTTCAATGGAGTATGTGGATCTAATTCCTTATCAGAATTAGCATGATGTAGTCTTATATGTATTGCTTCTACTTCTATTGGAGTTCCGTTGCCGCACAGTAGTGCAATATATGCACCAAAATAAGCCAATGCTGGATATGTTTTAAATGACTTATGGCACCAATATCTGTGCATGAATATAGTAAAACCTAAATATCCAAATACAAGATATCCTAAAGGAATCAATAATAAATTCCAAACTGAGGTATATCCTGCAAGAATAGAAATGATTCCTACAAGTAAAATAATGTGTTGGGGGACTATTATTTTCCAAATATGTGGTTTTAGTTTATTTTTCATTAAATTCCAAAGTCAATGCTTTTTGTAAATCTGGGTTAACATTGTTTCTAAATTTTTGTTTGCAAGTAAACTTTAATACCATAGTTTCATAGTCTAAAGGTTTTCCGTGATATAAGATTGTATTGAAAAATGTCCAATTAGTAAACTGACCTGCAGGTACAACTTCTTCTACAGTTCTTTCGTAATTTAAAAACTTAGGAACATGTTTCATGTAAATGTTGTGATATTTTTTATACTGCAATCTAGAAATCTCTGTTGTTCGCAACATATAAAAATCATATAAATTTTTAGACTCTTGGTCTTCAATTAATCGAGTCCATAATTCTGCCCATCCATTTCTAACTGGATCATATATATTGTTTGGCTTTAGATTCCTCCAATTATAAACAACATAGGCCGGTAAATGCTTAAAATCAACAATTGAAATCATACTTGTTAATTCGTTAGCATCATTATAGTAGCCATAGACTGTGCTATTTGGAGTTCGAAAAATAGCATAGGTATATTTTAAAAATTCTTCTTCAGATACGTTTTGTCTAGTTTGAGCAACTCGATGATATGGCAGTGCTTTGATGGCGGTTGCTAAACTATCCCAGTCGTCTGGTGTTAATACTTTAATCATAAAATATTTAGTGTATGCTAACTAGGCACATAAATAATTGCCAGCCTAAGGAAGTTTAAATGAATTATGAAATAATAGTCACTGAAGCTATTTCTAAGTTAATTAAAAGACCAGTATCGGAAATACTAACAACGTCTAATTTACAAGACGACTTACAACTAGACAGCTTAGATATTGTAGAATTACTAATGGATATTGAGGACGAGTCATTACAAGATTTAGATCCCAATATTTTTGAAAACTGTAATACAGTAGGGGATCTTATCAGCATCCTCGAAAGGAAATAATTTATGAAAGTACTTGTCACATTTAACGGTGGCCCCGAATGGAATCCTGATGATTATAGCGTTCCCCATCATCACATAGCTCACGGTGTTTCAGAAGAGTTTATGAAAAAAAGTTTAGAATGGATATACAAAATTCCGGGATTACTCGGAGCATCTACTGATAAGCCAAAAGATCCAACCACTGGAATTAATTGGATTACTACTTTAGAGTTTACTAATGCACCTAATCAAATAATAGACAGTGTCCCAGCAACTGAAGATATTATTTCTAATTACATAATAACAGAATTCAAATCTAATATTATTCCTGAGTTATCTAAAGTTGGATATAAAATAGATATTACAACAGCACAATGATTAATCAATACTATAATAAATTAACAAAGCCTATTAGAGATTCTAAAATAACAGAAATTTTAAAAAGTATTGACACAACTAAAATTTTTCCTGCCGATGTTGAATTTAATTTTAAAGAAAGGCTAGCAGTTAAAAATGAACTGATTTCTCAATTTATTCCCTGGGTTGGAAACTTTTTAAATGGACTATCAGCGTTTACTCACAAGTATATAGCTAACGGTAATTCTGATGCGCTTAACATGGTGTTTATGAAAAAAGGTTTCAATCGAGTATGCTTTTTAAAAAATGAATATAGTTATTACTCTTATCTATGTAAAACATTAAACATTGAGTATCTTGAGTTAGAAACTTTTGAAATTAATCTGTTATCTAGTACAGATTTATTTTTAATCAGTTTACCTTCTAGTTATGACGGATCATCAACCGAACGTATTGAAATGATTAATCAATTACAACAAGCAGGAATGAATATATTCATTGACATTGCATACTGCGGACTAACTGATCCATTTTATCTAAATTTAACATCTACAAAGAATACAGTTGTATCTTTTACCTTTAGTAAATCTTCATCGTTATCCTACAATAGGATAGCACTTATGTTTTCAGACTCGGAAATACCAAGTTTGGAAATTATGAATAAAATAGGATATGTTAATTTAGCAGGAGCAAATGCTGCCATTGCTATCATGAAGTCTATTCCAGTAGATTACTTTTATATTAATTATAAAGATCAATATGAAGATATTTGTAAATCCCAAAATATAACACCAACTAAGTGTATATTATTTGGGCATGATCAAAATAATGATAAATTTTGTACAACTCCTTACTATAAAACTACTTGACTTTACTTTGTCTAGCATGTATAATACAGTATGACTATTTCCAAAAGCCCTGAACGACATACCTTCCAAGCGGAAAACTATGTCAAACACTGTGAGGAAAAGGGTGAAGAGCCCAATCCCGACTATGTTAATATGTACAAGACTTGGCGAGAACAGGATGAAGAAAATCTAAAAGATCCTGCTTGGCAGAAGAACAACATGCAATATGATCTCCGATCAACTGATTGGATACTAGCCAAAGTTCGAGAATCCGATAGCTATGCTCAAAATTTGTATGCAGCCATTTGCAACAACGATTTCTGCAAGCGTGAGATGTGGCCTATTCTCAAAGAAGAATATTGGAGTGCTAGTTGGAGATCAGCTGGAGGCATTGTTGCTGACATGCGTGAAGAGGGTGACTACATTGATTGGTACTGTAGCGGTATTGGTAATCCGGACTCGGGTTATGGGCTAGATGGCCGTCGAGCAAATGGTTATGTACCAGAAAGTGTAGTGACTGATGAAATTAAAGACGACCTATATAAATTAGGTTGGTTAGTAGTAGAACAAAAGGATGACATGTTATGAGTAGGTTAGAAGGTAAAGTAGACAAAGGCTGGGGCTACGAAATCATTTGGGCAACTAATGATAAGTACTGTGGCAAACTGTTATGTTTTTCTAAACCTGGTGCAAAATTTAGTATGCACTTTCATAAAGAAAAAGAAAAAACTTGGTTTATTAATTCTGGACAGTTTGTGTTAAGATATATTGATACTAAAACAACAGAGCTTAAACTGGTAAATTTAAAAGAAGGTGACGTATGGAAAGTAGAACCACTAGTTCCTCATCAATTAGTCGCCATGCACCCAGACTCTGTTATATTTGAAGTTAGCACCGCTGACTCTGAAACAGACATGTATAGGGTAGCCCCAGGAGATAGTCAAGTTAAAAAGGAAGAACCAAATGCAAACATTGACATTCAAAGCTGAAGAAATTTTTGAAGACATTCCTGGTGATCCAGATAATGTTATAATGAATCTTCCTCCAGAAATTTGTGAACAACAAGGTTGGAAAGAAGGTGACACACTAACAGTCACAGTCGAGGATGGTGCTATCATAATTAAAAAACATGACTAAAAATTCGGAACTAATTGAACTCACAGGTGCAGTGACTGACGTACTGCCAAATTCTACTTTTAAAGTTAAAGTAAATAATGGACATGAAGTAATATGCTACATGGGTGGAAGATTAAAACAACATAAGATCAAAGTTATCCTCGGTGATAATGTAAAATTTGAAGTTAGCCCTTATGATCTTACCAAGGGTCGCATAACATATAGAATGTAAAGTGAATGAAGACCTGTCCTTAGTTAGAAAAATATGTACGGGTATTATGACCCGTAGTGAGGATGGCGGGAAATTTAAAACAATTCTAGCAAGGGTTAAAAAAGGATTCAGCATTTTAGACTTAAAAATTTGTACTAGGCGAATGAGAGACTTAGATGAAAATGAGTTCTATGTCAATGCATACTATGATGCAGAAGATGACGGTGCAGGTCTATGCCCAATTGAAGTCTATATATTACACAACTTAGATCAAGATGCAACCTTTGCACATGCCCAAGCCGGACAATTTGTTGTACAAATATATGATGCAGTAGTACACGAGTTGCGTCATCAGTATCAAGGGCGCCGTAGAAATTATATGCATGTTGAGCACGGTTCAGATGATGATATACAGTCATACTTAGGCGATCCAGATGAGATTGATGCGTATGCACTTAGTATATCAATCGAACTGATACGAAATCTCGGCCGCACCCGTTCAATACAATACCTACATCGGGCAAGCCAATTGGCCAAAATACGTCCAAAAGGCCTGTATGCTAGTCCAAACTTATTTGCATATTTTAATGCGTTTGGAGACATCAGTCATCCAGTCCTCCAAAAGTTAATCAAAAAAGTGTTTTTGAATTTAGAAGTGGTTGACAAGAACGCAGTTTTCTATTAAAATACTTGTATATTAACAGCCTGGAGCGTATCGTGGCAAAAGAGTTCCCTACCCAACAAGTACTAGAATTGGCCTGTTCCGCACAAAGGATCAATGGTGCGTATCTTAAAGAACCGCAGGCCGTCTACTCCGACGATAGCATTTACATGTACACAAAGCAGACTAACAAGATGTTGATGTTGGTCACTGCACACCCAGCGATCTGGACAGCTGACCCAAAAGATAAACCAGTAGAACTCGATGTCTTACCCGAAGATGTTGCACTAGCAGAAGAAATCCAAAAGTATTTTAAACGGTTGATGTTTGCTGCCATTGCTGGCGACAATGAGTTTCAAACTAACATTAACAGTTTCTTAAATGCAGAAGGTATTGAAACAAAAAACTTTGGCTACATTGCCTGCCTGCCAAGCGTCTATGCTAGAGACCGGGCACAAAACAAAATTAAAAAAGTAGCACGAAGTGTTGAAGGCGGATACTTGGGGGATATTGGTAGTCAGCTTAAAGATCTAGATTGCGAAATACTAGAGTCAGTTAAGTCAAAAAACTTTGAAGGCTGGAATATTTCTGCTATAATAAACAGTAAGATGGCATCGTGGCTTAATAAGACAGATCTTAAGATTGGTCCTTGTGTAGTAGTCAAAGCCAAAGTTAAAGATCACAGCAAACACTGGAAGCATCAAAATGATGTGACTAGATTAAATTACGTTAAGGCAGTACAATAATGTATAAGACAATTTACACAGAAGTTGAAGTAGACGTTGACTTGTCCGATTTTGACACAGAAGACCTAATTGAAGAACTAGAGTCACGTGGGTCAGGGGTTAGTGATTTTGGCGACGGCAAAGAAATACTAGAAGCTATTCATGAAAAACGTAGACTGGGCAAAGATTACCAAACAGAACTGGATCAGTTGATTTGGGCAGGACTAGGGAAGTTTATATGAGCAATTGGGTATTCAGAACCTTAATGACCATACTGGGTATTGTGATCATCAGTCAGTTAGTAGTGTTGGTCCTCGCTCCTATTCCACAACGTATGTGTCTCAATGGTATTATTATGGTGCCAGATAAAGGTGGAGACATGTGGGTACAAAAAGGTCTGTGGGCCACTTACTGTATACCAGTAGATAAGGATTGATATGGATAATGAATTTGAAAAGTATGATGCATTTGCTAAACATATGGAAGAACGTTTTCCAAAGATGTTTAGCGGCAAGTATGGTGGATTTGCATGTGGCGAAGGCTGGTGGCCAATTCTTGAAGAACTGTGTGGTCAGATTCAGCATCACCTTGATTGGAAGAATAAACAGTCAGAAGTTGTAGCACAGGTAGTGGTAGCACAGATTAAAGAAAAATTTGGTGGGCTACGTTTTTATTACGACGGTGGCGATGAGCGAATCCGTGGCATGGTACAAATGGCTGAAGTATGGGCAGATGCTAGTTGTGAAGAATGTGGTGCTCCTGGTAAACGCCGAGATGGCGGATGGATTAAGACTCTGTGTGATCATCACGAAGCAGAGCGTCAACAACGAAAGAAAGAATATGAAAATCAAACTAGTCAGTGATCTCCATTTAGAGTTCTCTGACATTAACATTGTTAACGATCAGGACTACGATGTCCTTATCCTCGGCGGTGATATTATGATTGCCCAGGATCTCCACGACCATCATGCCGCAGACTTTAATCCCTACAGTAATGGTGCATTAGCAGACCTTAGTCGTAAGATGCAGAGAGTTGCTCGTTTCCGCGATTTCTTTAAGCGGTGTAGTTTTCAGTTCCCACACGTTATTTATATTATGGGCAATCACGAATTCTACAATGGCAAGTTCTATGCGGCTATTGATTACATGCGTGAAGAATGTGCCAAGTATCCTAATGTATACATGTTAGAGCAAGACATGAAGATCATTAACGATGTTGTATTTGTTGGTGGTACCTTGTGGACTGATATGAACAAGCGTGATCCGTTGACTATGCATGCCATTAAAGATATGATGAACGATTTTAAAATTGTTCGTAATGACCAGCGTGAGTATGCGGCTATGAGTCCGTTGGATGTTGCTATTCGTCATGATCGAACACTTGGCTATATTAAGCACATTGTTAAAGAACACAAGGACAAAAAGTGTGTAGTAGTTGGACATCATACTCCTAGTTTTCAAAGTATGCATCCAATGTATGCACACGATACTTTGATGAACGGTGGCTACCACAGCGAATTGAGTGAATTTATTCTGGATCATCCACAGATTGTTCTGTGGACACATGGACACACTCATCATCCATTTGATTATAAAATTGGTGAGACTCGAGTTGTATGTAATCCACGCGGTTATGAAAACGACGGGTATAGTGAGCAAACTGGCTGGAACCCTAATATTTTATTGGAAGTATAATGTCTAAATTATCTGTAATATTGAATCACGTTAGTCATTTTAAAGATTTCAAACGTGTTTGCAGAATTAATGATTATCACGGAGAATGGATCTATGATAAAATTGATTCTAGTATAATGTATGCAGATCATACCAGCTGGGTATATTTCATTACTGTAAACGGCATTATCTATAAAATTGGAGCGTCCGGTGTTCCATTAGGAATACGGATGTCCGACGGACAACCGAAGAAGGGTACTAAATGTAGATTTGGGAGATATCGTACAATGAAAGGTACATACACATATGATACCGATGAGTATTGTAGGATCGAACTTAGAGAGTTAATATATGATAAAAACAATCTTGTCGAATTTTGGGCATACAAATGTCCTATAATTAAACAAACATTAATTATGGCAGGTGAATCTATTACAGTTGAATCGTCGATCCAGTGGGATTTAGAAAAAGCATTAATTAATCAATTTGAAAAGTTTACAGGGTCGATCCCAAAATTAAATAAAGGAAAAGCATAATGAAAACAGATATTGTAGAATTGACAAAAACAACAGCACAAAATATGTACGAGCTTATGATGCAATTAGCCGTACGAATCGAATCTCTTGAAAAAGAAAATGCAGATTTAAAAGAGAAATTGAAAAATGAATCTAAGTGAAAAAAATACTAGGCTGTTTAAAAAATGGCTTAAGAGTCATTTGCGAATGGGATCAGTCACTGTAGTCTTTACTAAAAAGGATGGTACAGAGCGGGTTATGAAATGCACCACTGATCCTACTATTATCATGTTCAAAGATCCTTCGAGTGTAGAAGTCAATGAGACTACCCGCAAGATTAATGAAGGCATTATGCCAGTATATGATTTGGAAGCTAATGCTTGGAAAAGTTTTCGCTGGGACAGTATTAAACAAGTGAGATTTGAACTATGAGACAACTAGTAGAAGATACCTGCGAAGTATTATGTGAAGACAACGGCCGCAAAATGGTTGCAGATCTTTTGAGTTTTCGAGAACACGATCATCTTGCAGTTAGTATTGAAAAACAGTTAAAATTAGAGATGCGGTGGAACGGTCAAATATACGAAGGTAGAATAGGATCAAAGACTTTTACCTCAGACGGACCATTGGTTCGAAACTACAAACAAGGCAGAAAATGAAAATTGGACTAAGTTATAGTCGTTGCATTTTAGACATTGTTGAAGGTCGCGTAGATATTAACGATGTACTAGTATTGATTACTCGTACAGATTTTGATCCACGAGATGATGAACAATGGTCGGGTATTTGGTCAGGATACTGTTTGGGTGGCTTGAGTAATCCAGAATGGGGCCATTATGACTTTAACAGTAAAGACGACGAGGACAAATTCCGTAGTGTGAGCATTATGCTTTACGCCGATGGCAAGATGCATCAGCCGCGGCAGTTCGGTGCACATCCTAGACGCAGACCAGAATTTTGGTTAGAGACAGTTCTTCCAACTGAAGAACTAGAAAACAATCCTGCGGCTAAACTTGCTTGGGAAAAGTTTCAAACAGTTGCTAGTCTAACAAACGTAAATTTAGACAAGGACTATCAATGATTAAAGAATTTATTAATATTGTAGAATCAATGGACGGCATTACAGATGCTTGGTTCAAGCATGGGGGATTTGAAACATATAAGAAGCCTGCTAAAGAGCATTATGAAATTGCAGATGCGCCCGGTACTATTGAAACATTAGAAGGACCTGTTAAGTATCCTGCGGGCTATGTTATTATGACTGGGCCAAAGGGTGAACAATATCCTATTAGTCCAGAAAAGTTTAACGACCTTAAAGATGATCACGGTGATGGCATTTGCACCCCAAAGAAGATTATCAAAATGGCTAAGTTAGCAGATCATTCCGGATCAGTTGACACCAGCTGGGGCGAGAAGCTACACTATAATACAGGTGAAGATGTTATTGTACGCCACGGTCATAATGACTACGGTGTTGTGAAAAAAGATATCTTTGCCCAAACTTACTCACAAGGAAAATAATGCCAAATTTAATACCAATGGTAATCGAGCAAGAAGCTCGCGGAGAACGCAGTTATGACATCTACAGTCGACTACTCAAAGATCGTATTGTTATGTTAGACACAGATGTTAACGAGCATACTGCCAGTTTACTTGTAGCTCAGTTATTATTTTTAGAAAGTCAAGGCAACGAAGACATTACATTCTTTATCAACAGTCCTGGTGGTGTTGTCACCGCCGGCATGGCCATTTACGATACTATGCAATTTATCAAACCTGACGTATCTACAATCGTCATGGGTCAAGCCTGTAGTATGGGAAGTCTGCTTGCTACTGCTGGTGCTCCTGGCAAGCGTAAAATGCTACCAAGCGCAAGGCACATGATACATCAGCCCTCGGGCGGTGCGGGCGGACAAGCTACTGACATGGAAATCCAAGTAAAAGAGATCCTAAAAATGAAGCAAAGCCTAACTCAAATCTACGTTAATCATAATAGTAAGGGTAAGACTTTTGAAGAGTTTCATAACGCCATGGAACGAGATAATTTCATGAGTGCTCAAGAAGCATTAGATTTTGGGTTAATCGACGAAATTATAACAAAACGCCCATGATAAATGATATTATTGTAGTTGACGATGCTGTATCAAAATCGTATCAAGACTTAATCGAAAATACTATTGTTCACAATAGAGAGTTTCCTTGGTTTTTTACTCCGGCAGTCACTGGAAGCAAAATGTTTAACGATGACGAGTTAAACAAAAAAGATACTCCAGGATGGGCGCATAAGTTTTTTGATCACGAATTAAAAGGTCCAACAAGCTCAATTGCTGATATGTTAATACCAATAGTACATGAGGCATGTGGAAAAATTGGATTCTACCCTAAAGAACTATTGCATGGTCGGGTATTTTCATTAATGCCAAAGCTCAATAAGGGTCGAAATGTATGGCATGTGGATATAATGCATCCTCATTTAGTTTGTATTTACTATGTGTGTGATGCTACCGGACCTACAGTAATTTCCTCAGAATCTGCTGAAACACATCAGCGACAGTTTATAGATAGAGATGTTGATCTTGCAGTGGCAAAAACCGTAGAGCCTAAAAAAGGACGAGCAGTATTGTTTGATGGTAGATTTTATCATATGTCAACTAATCCAGATGACGATAGACGTGTTATTATAAACTTTGATGTTATATAGCAATAAAGTGCGCAGTTAATGGACATGGATACGACACTTAAATATGTATAATAGGAGAGTGCTGTGTCAAAGAAACCATTTAACTGGTCGTTGTTAGACAGAGAAAACCTGTACACTATGATGTACGAGTTAAAGCCTTTTGTAGTGGGTAAACGCCTTGCCATTAAAACCTTACAAAAACTACTGAGTACTCACCTTAAATGGCATCTTCCTATTAGAGTTAGATTACAGCGCGATTCAAAACACGACAAGGGAGTTGTTTACATAGGCGGTGTATACTATGCAGACTACGATCAAGAAGGATATAGACAGATTGAAGTAAATTTTAGCTATAAGTCTACCAGTGCTGAAATTAAACTTTCAGACAGCCGTTGGGATAGAATGTGTAGATTGTTTGCAGATACTATCCTACACGAAATCATACACATGAGACAATATCGTACTAGAGAATTTAAACAGATTCTGGGATATGAAAGTACAGCATATTACGCTAGGGATCGCAGAGAGCAAGAGTATTACGGCCATAAAGATGAAATGGGCGCATTTGCATTTAATATTGCCTGTGAGCTAAATGATAAATTTGGCAACAATTTTGATGCAGCCAAACAATATCTGGATAGTAATCTAGCCAAACGTTCCAAAAAATCCTGCTGGTATAAGTATATGAAGGCATTTGATTGGAACCATAAACATCCAGTCATACGCTCAATGAAAAAGAAAATTGTCCGAAATCTGCCATATGCCCAACTTGGAAAGCCATTTAAAACACCAGACTACTTGACATACTGATAATTACGTTGTATAATACAAACTATACAATTAATCATAGGAGTCAAAATGAGCGATCCCTGCTACAGCGTTATTTCCTCGTTAGAGGATCATCCTAGTCGTTTGAACAAAGAAGCTATTGTTTTGGCTCAGGCCGAAGCTGGCAATAGTGAATTCTTTCACGGCGCACGTCTTGCTCTAGACCCCATGATAACATTTGGATTGAAACAAATTCCGGAGAAAAAAGATGAAGATGGTCCTGGCTTGGATTGGGATAGTTTTAGCCTCATTATCACTGGCTTTGTTAATCGCTCACTCACAGGCAATCTTGCCCGTGACACAGTTGCTAAGATGATGGAGAGTGCCACTAAGGCACAGTGGAATGGTTGGTATCGACGAATACTGATCAAAGATCTGCGTTGCGGCACCAGTGATAAAACAATTAATAAAGTAGTAGAGAAGAAATATGTCGACTATGCTATTCCTGTATTTGGTTGTCAGCTTGCTCACGATAGTGCTAATCATGAGTCTAAGGTCACAGGAAAGAAACTCATCGAAGTCAAACTCGATGGCGTTCGCGTTATCACTATTGTACGTAGCGATGGTCGGGTGGATATGTTCAGTCGTAATGGTAAAGAACTTGCTAACTTCCCTCACATAGCAGAACAGATTAGTCGTGTAGTTAAAGCAAAGGCTACAAGCAAAGATATGGACTTGATTTTGGATGGCGAGATTATGTCGTCTAGTTTCCAAGACTTGATGAAACAAGTACACCGCAAGGACAATGTAGAAGCAGGCGATGCTGTACTTAACTTGTTTGATGTACTGCCGTTGGAAGATTTCGAAAAAGGTATCTATAATAAAACTCAGAGCGTTCGTAGTAGCATGGTCAAGTTTTGGGTGGAACAGAATCAAGACATGTTGCCTAATGTGACTTGTCTAGCTAATGAATTAGTCGACTTGGATACAACCGAAGGTCAGTTGCGTTTCAAAGAAATTAACGCACAGGCTATTGTTGGTGGATACGAAGGGATTATGATCAAAGATCCAGAAGCTCCTTACGAATGTAAACGTAGTGTAGCATGGCTTAAATTAAAACCGTTTATTGAAGTATCGTTGGAGGTACAAAATGTTGAAGAAGGCACTGGAAGAAATTTGGATAGACTTGGAGCTCTTGTTTGCTCCGGCAACGATGACGGGAAGTCAATCGATGTCAATGTTGGTAGTGGCTTTAGCGATAATGATAGAATTGAGTTTTGGAATAACCGTGATAATCTTATTGGCCAGATTGTTGAAGTCCGTGCTGATGCCGTGACCCAAAATCAAGACGGTACATACAGTTTGCGATTTCCTCGGTTTAAAGGATTCCGCGGATTTATCAAAGGAGAAAAAATATGATTGTAAATGTAGTAGAAGGTCAAGTGTGGTCTGCAGTCGACGGTACAAGATTTAGAGTTATTAAACAAATAAACATGTACGGAAAAGACTGGGCATACTATGTTAATGAAGAAACCGGTAAGGAATATTCTTGTTGGGTAGAGAGCTTTGTTAGTCGTTTTAGACCGCACTTAAATAATCAATATAATAAAGGAGAATAATATGTTTGGAACAAGTTATACAGGCGGAATGTCATATCGTTCTGCTAGTGAGATTAATTCAGCAATGGGTCGTGTCTACGGACACATGAGTTTGGCTGTTATTGTATCAATGATTGTCAGCTACTTCGTAGGCACTAGCCCAGAGTTGTTAGCTTTCTTTTTTACAGGTGTAATGAAGTGGATTGTGATTTTCTCTCCACTTGCGGCAATCTTTGGTGTTATGATGGTACTAGCCAATAATCCTAGCAAGAGTATAGCACAACTATGCTTACACGGTTTTGCGGCACTAATGGGCCTGAGCTTTGCTACTATCTTTGCGGTGTTCACTATGGGCAGTATTGTGTCAGCATTTATGGGTGCGGCTATTCTGTTTGGTGTGATGAGTGGATATGGGTATTTTACTAAACAGAGTCTAGACAGTCTAGGCAAGTTTATGTTTGTGGGATTGATTGCGATCATCATTGCCAGTATTGTTAACATCTTTATTGGTAGTACAGTTATGCAAATGGTTATCTCAGCATTAGCAATTATTATCTTTCTTGGATTGACTGCCTATGACACCCAAAAGATACGTGAAGAACTCAGCATAGAAACTAGTGATAGTGCAGAAGTTCGTGGTGCTCTAACGCTTTATATGGACTTTATTAACTTGTTTATTAACTTACTACAATTATTTGGCGATAGAAAATAATGATTAAGATAGCTGTTATAGGAACCGGTACAGTCGGGTTAATGTCATTATCTCATCTGCTGGCTTGGCTTCCTGAAGACAGTCAAGTAGTATCAATATATGACCCTAATATACCTATGTTAGGTATTGGTGAAACTGGACAACCTGGGCTAGTTGAAAACTTGTTTTTCGGTACTGGATTTACAGTACTAAATGACGGACATGAATTAGATGCAACTATGAAGTTAGGTGCTACCTGGATTGATTGGAGAGAACATGAGTTTAGTCCTGCGATCCGACCTCCTGGCTATTCCATGCATTTTAATAATTTTAAATTAAAAGATTTTTGCTTTAATCGTTTCTTTGAAAAATGGAAAGATAAATTTAACATTATTGAAGGTAATGTACTAGATGTTAAGAATGTAGAAGCAGGCGCTGCTGTTAAGGTTGATAATAACGAATATCTTTTTGATTTTATTATTGACTGCCGTGGTTATCCAGAAGAGTATACTGACGAATATGAAATGGTCAATATGCATGTTAATCATTGCTTAGGATATTTTGATCCAACGCCTGGCAACTGGAATACTACTATCAGCCAGGCTCATGAAAATGGATGGATGTTTAGATTGCCATTACAGACCAGACAAAACTGGGGATACCTGTATAATGATACTATAACTAGTAAAGATGAAGCATTGGATAATTTTTCTCAGTTGATGAATAGAAATGCACGTGATTTAAAATTAGGTGAATTTACATTTAAACATTATAGAGCTAAACGTGTACTTGATGGTAGGATTCTTAAAAATGGTAATAGGGCAATGTTCTATGAGCCATTAGAGGCATCGGCTGGTTTTTATTATGATTTGATATTGAGATATTTTATGGATCTGTTGCATGGAAAATATAATGAGGATCAGTTTAATGCCACATTATATCTTGCAGCCGTTGATACAGAAAACTTTTTAAACTTTGTATATCACGGCGGAAGTACCTTTAATAGTAAATTTTGGACGACGGCAAAAGAAAATGCAACCAAAGCATTAGACAATCAAAGATGGCATGAGACAATAAAATTAGTTAACAACTCAGAAACTGATAATGATTCAGTAGCAAGATGGGCTGTTGATCATTGGAAGATGTGGGATAAGAATTTAAATTTTAAGTATTTTAAGGATTAGAATGGCACAACACACACATTACTGGAGTTGTACTCCTTTTGCAGACTGGCTCCGTGGCACTAAAAAATTGAGTGCAGGCACAGCCGAAGAATGGGACGACTGGACAACTACAGCTCAAATGAAGCACAACTTCCGCTATTGGTTAGCCGAAGAAGGTCTTGGCCATCTACAAGACTTTGTTACCTGGCCAGTGAGAAAACTTTATGATATTAAGTACTATATTAACAATCGTTGGGTATCTCGTACTCATAGCCTTACTGCCCATACTCGCGATATCAAGCCTGGTAGTTGGTGTGATGTGGGTAATAGATTTCTTCCTTGCTTGTTTAATGAGCTTGTGGACTTTGTTGAAGTAGAGTCAGCTTGGATGCACATTGCTTGGGGTAGTGAAGAAGACCGTGCAAAATATTCGGCACCATTCTGGGCCACAGGTTGGTTCCGTTGGCGTACTTGGCGTTGCCCACAGGCAGGTATTGACCATTTAGATTGGGCCATGTCCTTAACTAATAACGATTGGTGTGAACCAGATCATCCCGACTACGGCAAACCTACTAATCAAGCCGTTCGTGCAAAAGAAATCAAAGAGCTGTACACATGGTGGACCGTGACATATCGCAATCGTCCTGATCCTTACGAAGCAAGTGGTTGGACAGAATACTGCGAAGCCAGTCGTCTAGCCAACGGTGGCAAGTTAAGTTGGTTGGGCAGTGACAAGAGTCCTGAACTTAAAGCTATGAGCGATAGGTCTCATGCCCTACTACAAGAAATTGAAGCAGCATATGAAGCAGAAGACGAAGCCATGATGATTCGTCTTATCAAGGCTAGAGATAGTCTATGGACCTAAATACACTCTGCTGTCAAGCACCAAAAAATTACTCGGAAGAGTATGATTGCTACTATTGCCAACCTTGTAATATTTGGTTAGAGGATAAGTGTGGCGATATAGAATGTGAATTTTGTAATATTAGACCAATTACGCCAAACGATGTCAACTAAATCTTAGGCTACCGCGTTATATATATGTAGGGATAGAAATTTCTACATTAACCAAAAAGGAAACTTTATCATGAAATCAACCGCAACTTTAATCGCAACCTTATTTGCCGCAACTGCTTTTGCCGCTGAGCCAGCTAAGGCACCTGCAACTCCTGCCCCAGCTACTACAGCAAGTGCTCCAGCTGTGACAGCAAGTCCTGCCCCACACAAGACTGCAAAGAAAGAGGTCGCAAAAGCTGATGCCACTAAAAGTGCGGCTCCAGCACCTGCCGCTAAGGATACCAAAACAGAAGCTGTTAAGAAGTAATCCACTTAGAAAATCTTTGATACTTGGAGGGAGCGATCCTTCCAGTACCATCGACGATGAAGATCTAATAACAAGTTATCGTCGTAGAGATTTAGACAAGTCGAAAACAATCCAACCAGACGATGATCTTAGTGATTATGTGCTGGTTAGATTAGCAGTAGCCAGAGCACGAGCAATGGAAGCATATAGAAAAGCCCAGGCATAAACTGGGCTTTTTTGTAAATACAATATCGGTAAGGAGACCAAAAATGAAAAAATTATTAGTATTACAATTAGCTGTCATCTATGCAGTATGCCTTGCGGCTACTATGAGTATGGCGTATGCAGAAGAAAAAGATGTCAAAGTTAATGGCAAGACTATGGAAGTTCGTGTTCCAAAATCTGCACACACTGACTGCAAAGATAAAGCCAATGCAGAAAAGACTGAGTGCAAAAAGCAACCTAAAGAAATGCCAAAGATTGAAAAACCAGTAGTAGAAAAGAAAGCTGAACCAGCTAAGAAGTAATAACACGGCCCGCCCCTCTAATGTCATAGACTTACGGGCGGGTTTTCTTTTGACTAAATTATCTACGCATATAAATAGCATATGAGAATTTGTTTATTAGGACTACCAAGATGTGGCAGTCAATTTATTTCAGGATTAATTAAGGGGACATTACAGTTCTGCTCAAACTTAGCAGAGCCATATACTCCTGGACACGAATATACTATAATCAAAGAAGACGGACATCTAAAGATTGTAAAAAATACTATGAACTTTTCTTCGTTCAAAGATCAAATTGAATATGTAAGTACTACGTTAAAACTTGGAAGGACAGACCATCCAATAATAATGAAGGTGTTTCTAACACAACCAACTGTGCCGTTTATAGAAAAAATAATTAATGATTTGCAAGAGTTAAATTTTAATTTCTTAATTGTAAAAAGAGAAAATATTGAACATCAACTGTTAAGTTGGTTAATTGCCGAGGAAAGTAATAAATGGTGCTCTCTCGATGGCGAACATATTTCACCTATAACTATTACTAATATAACCAATGCAGATTGGTTATATAGCGATATGTTAAAATTTGATGAATTAATTACGCAATTTAAAATAAATGTTCCAACTATAAGATATGAACATGCCATTGAAGATTTATCTAAATATCTAAAGACTCCAATTCGAACACATACTTTATTAAAAAAACAAGTAATCGATGATCCGTACGATATGATTGTAAATGCCGATGAAGTAAAAGAACATATAAAAAGATTATTAAATGACAGAACAATATATTAAACTAGAACATTCTAATCCTGGTCATGAAGATTGGTTTGTAGTAAACTGGTGTCTTGGTAATACTTGTAATTTCGAATGTAGTTATTGCCCAGCGTCCCTGCATGACGGATCTAAACGTTGGCCAGATCCGCAGGTAATTAAAAACTTTATTGCAAAAGTAAAAGATCACTATTTTCATAAAAATATCTATTTTGAATTTACCGGCGGTGAAGTCACTATGTATAAAGACTTTATTGAGATTTGTCAGTTTTGTACAGAGATGGGTATTAAAGTAGGTTTGATCAGCAATGGGTCACGTACATTAAGATACTGGGAAGAAAACATGCAGTTCTTTGACCATGTGTGTTTAAGCTATCATCCAGAGTTTGCAGATGATGAACATTTTGTTAATGTAGTTAAATTATTACATAACGATGTTCGTACACACGTTAATATTATGATGAGTCCTGAAAAGTTTGATCACTGCTATGCAGTAGCAAATAAAGTAAAGAATTTAGGTAATATCTCAATGGCCTTACAACCATTGATTCACGATTTTGGTGATACATTATTTGATTACACTGAATTCCAAAAGAAAATATTTGATAAACAACATGAGTTGATTACTAAACATATCAAGTTTGACAAGAAGTTTGATTACTATCGAGGTGCAATGCGAGCAGTAAATGATGAAGGCAAAAGTTTAGTATCTAGTGCCCACAGATTTATCAGCGAAAAAACCAACAATTGGTTAGGGTGGAAATGCTACGCGGGCATTGAACAATTGATTGTCGATATGGACGGCACCATTCATCGAGGATGGTGTAAGGTAGGAGGAGTTATTGGGCATATTGAAGATACAAAATTGCAACTACCAATGGATCCAGTTATTTGTAATAAGACCATGTGCCATTGTAATTTTGATATCATGTGTACTAAGGAAAAATAATGTTTCGATATTGCGTGTTATCAATTCCTCGAACAGGGAGTACATGGCTAACTAACGGCATTGGTCATACTTATCATCGATTTAAAAATTATATTAATTTACATGAATTTTGTACTCCATTTACTCGAATCAATAGTAGATATAAACTAGACGACAATAATATTATTAAAGAGTTTTTTGAGACAGAACCTTACGAAGTTTTAAATCCTACTAATTTTGTAAATTCTAGAGTAGATATATTATTAAAAGGTGATATTAATCAGCCATTAGTTTTAAAATATATGTATATGACACGACCATTAAAAGAAACTAACGACTTAGATAATCTTCAAAGAATCCAAGATCATAAGATTATTATAGTTAATCTTATTAGAGATACATTTGACAGTACAATAAGTTCAGCAGTAGCCGGGTTAACCGGCATAAATCACAAGTGGGAAACTACTAAGGGCGAGTTCTGGTCAACTAGTAATGGTGAAAAAACTAAAATTAATATTCCCAATATTATTGTACCTGCACTAGATTTTAAAGCAGCATATTTTCAAATGAAGCAGGCAAATATAGAAAAACAAAAGATAGCAGATTTATTAGGATGTACAACAGTTAACTATAACAACTTAAGATTTGATTGTATCAATAATAAAATACCATTCCAAAATTATACACATTCTAGAAAAGTCTATGATGTTGATTACAGTGAAATTATACAAAATTATGATCAGTTATTAAAAATAAAAGAACAAGTAGATAATATGTTTTCTACTAACAACCTATGAGAATTTGTTTGTTAGGATTTCAAATATTAATGAGGTTCTTACTGCTTTAAATATATCATGAATAATAAAATAATACCAATATTACCCGAATCGCCCGTAGCAGGTAATCCTATGGATACCATGTGTGAGTTTAAATGGAATTATCCAATATTTCAAATGGACCGTGGCGAGTTTAGAAGTTGCTGTCGTACTCCATCAAAGCAGGTGCCTGAATCTTTACTACAGGAAAAAGGCATAGATGCCTTTTTAAACAATGATGAAATTATTAAAGTCGTCTAGATTTGATCAAACGGTGTTAGGCACGCTGACTGTCAGAGCTGCTGGAACTTAGAAGACCGAGGCATGAAGAGTCCTAGAGAACCAGAAAATTTTTGGAACTTCTTAAAACGTGAGCGTGTTATTCCTCGAGACATAGAGTACAATGAAGAGAATGTACGTGTAGAACTAGGAAAAATTAATTCCGTAAATCATCCATTTTTAAAGGCTAGAAAACCTTACATGATGGAAATCAGTCTAGGCAATACATGTGATTTAAAATGTATGTACTGTAATCATCATTACTCAACACAGTGGGCAACAGAACTAATAAAGATAGGTGAAATCACGCAAGAACAATATGATCGAGAGTTTCCAAAAACAGCACCCAGTTATGAAGCTAAATTCTGGGAGTGGTTTAATTCAGTCGGAAGCTGGAGCATACACCGAATTAATATGATTGGTGGCGAACCTCTTATTATTCCTGAATTCTATGAGTATGTAGAAAAAATGACTGCTCGATTTGATAAAATAATGCCTATTAAAAGATTAAAGCCGACACTGTGTATTGTGACAAACATGCATACACCTGCTAATTATTTTAATAAATTTATCAACAGTCTTCCTAAAATTACAAAAGTATTTGATTTAGAAATTTTAATTAGTATGGAGAGTTTAGAAAATCGTGCTGAGTACATTCGCAATGGCATCTCGTGGGATCGATTTAACTCAAATGTAAATAAAATTCTAGCTGTTAAAGATTCTGAATTCCAAATAGGATTTCTAATGTCTGTTAATGTATTAAGTATTGCTACTACTAAAAACTTTGTAGAGTATGCAACTAACTTGTCAGACCAATATCAACGACCTATTGGACTAAAACAAAATATTGTTAACTTTCCTAAGTGGCAAAACCCCATGATATTACCATCAGAATTTTCAAAATATCTATACGAAACAATTGAATACATGGAACAGCATGTTAGCAGAATACCTAATCCAACTGACTTTCACGGTCGATATGATCAATATATGATATTTTTAAAGAGCCTGGCGGACAGTATGGCAACTAACGATGGAGACTATACTGAAGATCGTAAGAAGTTTTATGAATGGTACAATACCTTTGATCAACGTCGTGGTCTTAATTTAGTAGAAACATTTCCTGAATATACAGAATTTTACAACTATTGCAAAACATTATGATTAAAAAAGAATGGAATTTTTATAGCACCCCATACCAGCATTGGGAGTGGGACACAATGGTAGGGTTGTGTAAAAAAATTGACGAGATATATAACTGGGATATATCTAAAAAATTAGAAGGTAAAAGAAGTGCGGGTGAGCTTTCTGACAACGATATCGTTGACAATATTCCAGATAATTTTTGTGTGCTACCGTTTGCAAGATTACAAATAGATCCTGATGGTAGGGCCAAACCTTGTTGTAAATACAAAAACGGTGTGGCACCGGATCTAAATGATCATACAAAATTACCTAATAAAAACTTAGACGAATTATGGAATCAAGATGAGTTTGTTATGATCCGTGATCAGTTTATGCGAAATCAACGACCTGAAGGTTGTAAGGTATGTTGGGATGAAGAAGCGGCTGGTATGAAAAGCCTTAGACAAGTAGTGCAAAATGGTGGTAAAGAGAATCCTCGATATAATTTGTTTGTAAAAGTTCCTAGCCAAAGTCCAGACCACTTAGATCTAAAGCTCAGTAATTTATGTAATTTAAAATGTAGAATATGTACCCCATTTTTATCTAGCCAATGGATTAAAGAACATAAAGATTTAAAACTGGCAGATGACAATGTTATTAAAATTTACACTGAGAACTCTCGTGAAAAATTATTTGAAGATACGTACAACGAAGAAATATTGAAACAATGGGCGCCTAATATAACTGACATCGAATTCTACGGTGGAGAACCACTAATACAACAAGAACATAGTAAGGTGTTGGAAATTATAACAACCTATGGTACTACTGAAAGATTAAGATTTTTTTATAACAGTAATTCGACACAATTTAATCCTAAGTTTTTTGAGTACTGGAAAAAATGTTCGTTTATCACTATTAATTTTAGTGTTGATGATATAGGCGAAAGATTTGAATATCAAAGAAAAAATGCAGTATATGACGATGTGTTTAAGAATCTTGCATTATTTGTTGAACATGCAGACAAGCATCAACTAAAGTACGAGTTTAACATATACTGTACTGTTGGAATAATGAATGTTTTGTATCTACCTGAATTTTTAAAAGAAGCTGAAAAGTTTAATTTGCAAATATGGCTGAACCTAGTACATTACCCTGATCACTTTAACATTAAAAATTTACCTAAAGACGTTAAAGAAATAGTAAAAACAAAATTAGAAACTATAGATTATAGTAATATAAAATTTAATAGAGATTCAATTAGCATAAAAGACATTATTAACTTTATGATGTTAAATGATAATGACCCTGCAATGATTGAAAAATTTTATGACGTAGTTAATTTACATGACGGGTATCGAGAAGAATCATTTGAACAAACTTTTCCAGAATTACATGATTTATTAAAGAAGAGTAAGACATGAATCTAGGTAGTTATGGCGATAGTTTTTGCGTAATGCCGTGGACTAATCTGTCGACTGATGTCAATGGATCTCTAAGACCGTGTTGTAAATTTGCACAACCGAATATTAATAATGAATTACAATTGCCTAATATGAAGGATGGCAGGATTGATGTGCTGTGGAATTCACAAGGTTTTCAAAACTTAAGAAAAGCATTTTTAGACGGTAAAAAACCTAAAGAGTGTCATCAATGTTGGGATGAAGAATCAGCTGGAATTAGGAGTATGCGTCAGGACTTTCCACAAAACATTGATATTTCTAAGATAGAATTTTTGCCAGTTAATAAATCTGGACCAAAAGCATTAGATTTAAAACTGAGTAATGTGTGTAATCTTAAATGTAGAATCTGCGGACCAATGGCATCAAGCTCTTTGTTTAAAGAACATAAGCAACGGTATGGTATTAAAATTATTGAAAATAAACACGATCCGGAATACCGGAGCGAATACTGGCTTGAAAATAAATTTTTTGATACTAACAATGAAGAAGTATTTGTTAACTGGTTGAAGGATCTACAGCATTTAGAAATTACAGGTGGCGAACCTATGACAAGTCCGGAAAACTTAAAGTTATTAAAAACTTTAGATGACCTAGACTTATCTAAGAACATTACATTTCTAATGAATACTAATGCTACAATAGTAAATGATAAAGTATTACAGTACATTAAAAAATTTAAATATGCTCAAATATTCTTAAGCATAGATGATATTGATAATCGATATGAATATCAAAGATTTCCAGGTAATTTCAAAACAATTGAAGACAACTTAAAGCAATACAAAAAACTACAAAACGAAAATTCCAATGTATCTATTACAATTTTCCCAACTATAAGTAATTTTAATATTTTTTATCTAGACGAAATATACAACTGGTTAAATGAACACGGAGTATCATACTTCTTTAATATACTACATCACTCAAGTTATAACTGTATTAAAAATTTACCACAACAGATTAAAAATATATTAATAGAAAAATACAAGAATAGCAAAATAGAAAAAATACATGAATTATTAAGTTTTTTAAATCAACCTGGCCAGGATGAATTAGATTTATTTTTTAATGAAGTTAATGAAGTTGATAAAATAAGAGATCAAAAATTTGAAATAGAATTTAACGAATGGTATAAAGTATTAACAAATGCAAAAATTAACTGAACAAGAAGTATTGGAATATCACGAAAAACGAAAAAATATGGATTTGCTAAAATCTGTAGATACTCGCAGTCCGTGTTCTGCACCATTTAATAACATGTACTTTACTAGTGACGGAAAAGTTAGTCCATGCTGGCTTCTAGTAGGTGCATTAGAAGATTGGGATGGCACTAAAACTATTTTAGATATTTGGAAGGGCGATGCATTTAACAAATATCGTAATAATTTAAAAAATAATATTTTTGAAGAACAATGTAAAGTTTGTAAAAATAACATACAAGTTGGCAATTGGCCATTAGCAATGGCATATGATCACTTTAGTATTAAGGAATATCCTACCATGCTAGAGTTAGAATTAAGCAATCAATGCAATTTAGAATGTGTCATGTGTGAGGGGCGCCTTAGTTCGGGCATTAGAAAAAATCGCGACAAACTGCCGCCGATGCCAATGCTGTACGATGATACTTTTGTTGAACAGTTAAGAGAATTTATACCGCATTTAGAAGAATTACGTTTTAATGGTGGCGAACCGTTTGCACAAAAAATTGTATACGATATATGTATGCTAGCTGCTGAGATTAATCCTAGTCTAAAAATCAACATAGCCACCAATGGAACAGTTTACAATAAACAAGTTCAAAAAATTATGGATGGATGTAATTTACATTTAAACATTAGTATTGATAGTCTTAATAAAAACAACTACGAAGAAATACGAGTTAACGGAGAGTTTGGCGAGTTAATGAAAAACTTTGATATTTTTAAAAAGTACTGCCATGATAATGATAGAATGTTAAGTGTTATGATTAATCCAATGCGTAATAACTGGTGGGAAATGCCGGACTTTGTAGAGTTCTGCAATACTAATAAAGTTTACTTATGGTACAATACTATTCATCATCCTGCTCATTTAGCTATCTGGAACTTATCTAAAGAAGAATTAAAAATTATATATAACACATTATCAGAAAAATTAGAAACATTAGGCACTGATGATCCGTTTGGTAATTTAAAAAAATGTCATCATTTCATCCATAATCAAATAAAAAATTGGTACGACACAAGTAAAAATCATATTAAAATAAATACCATATGAAAAAAACTCTATTGATTAACGGATGTAGTTATACCGCAGGCGATGATATTGCATGGGATCATGCAACCCACGGCAACTGGCGAGAATTCCATAGATCAACAAAATTAGATAAAAACCAAATACATGATAACTATACAAAATTAATAAGACCCCAGTATAACTTTGCTGGAGTTCTTAGTAGATTGTTGAATACAACATCAGTTGATTTATCAAGAGACGGTAATAATAATTCCGAAATTGCCTTAACAACTATTGGGTATATTAGCCAATTAACCCCAGAAGAAAGAAAAAATCTTCATGTATGTATTGGGTGGACTGAGCCTGCTAGACTGTGTAGATGGAGCAATAGTACTGAAAAGTTTACAACCATTAATGTCACAATGCTAGATTGGTATAAATCTAACAACGACGATTGGAATAAAAATCTATATAACGAATTTTATGAAAACAGTATAGCATGGCTTGCTAGTGCTAAAGATATCGATCTGTTAGTTGATGGTATGTTTCGAATATTAGCAGTAGAAAATTATTTAAAATCAGAAGGAATTACATACACATTTTGGAAATCATTAGGCCAGGCAACTAAAAAATCTGACTTAGTAATATTAAAAAAACATACTAGATTAAATTTTAATAATTTAGATAATAGCAACTGGATTAAATTTACAGTCAGTGACAATACGCTTAACAAACATAGTAAAGAATTCAACGAACTGGATATAAGTACACATCCATATATTGGTATACCTTGGCGCTGGGTATTAGATGAATCTTACGATCTCTATATTACTCCTGGATACCATCCTACTAAAATTGCAGTTGAAGAATTATCTAAAAAAATTATGCATCATATTCAAATGACCGAATTTAAGGATTTTTGAATGATCAATAATAATGTTGTCCCTTTGTGTTCGGCTCCGTTTAATGGTGTTTGTATACATCCAAATAAACGAGTAACTCCCTGTTGTGCGTTTATAGGAGGGTTAGGGAATTTAAACGATACCCCACTTGACAAAATTTTAAAAGGCCCGAGGTTGCAAAAATTAAGAGAGGACATGCTTAATCATGTATGGAATCCAGGATGTGTATCCTGCAAAACATCAGAAGAAAATGCAGGAAGAAGTGCTCGATTAGACATTTTAAAATACAATGAATATGATACAACTGGGTCTTTAACATTTTTAGAAAATAATAGTTCAAACACCTGTAATCTTGTTTGCTATATGTGTAGTCCATCTTTCAGCAGTTTATGGACAGAGTTTGATAAAGAATGGAATTGGTTAGATAAAATTAAAGAACCTAGCAGTAATACTGAAGCAATTTCTTGGAAGATTCATCCTGCTGACATAGATTTTTCTAAAGAAATTTTTTCTAACATTGATTTTTCAAAACTAAAAAACGTCATGTTAAAAGGCGGTGAGCCCTTTTTAAACAAAGAAAACATTATATTATTAACTCATCTAGAGAATATAGGAGTACTTGGAGAAATAACAATTATGTTAAATACCAACGCTACCTATATAAATTATCAAATGTTAGATCTTCTTAAAAAAGCAAAAGAGGTAGGTTTTTTGGTTAGCATAGACGGGCCCGATGAACTTAATAGATGGTTAAGATGGGGATATAAGAATCCTGAAATTAGTTCTGTTAGTAATTTACTCAATAATATAAAAGTGTTTTTAGAGATGCCTAATACTATAGGTGTTAGTAATACATTTGCTATTGGAGCGTATAGTGTGTATAGGCTTGAAGAATTTAGAACATGGTGGGACAACGTTGTTTGGCCACTAAACAAGATACTCATTGCAAAAACAAAATTTAATTTTTTTGTTAATTATGCAGATGGAATTGTGTCTGCATTATCACCTCCTACTAGAGAAAAATTAGCTCAAAAATACGAATTAATTGATTCAGAATTTTATGAGGTAGTTATAAATTATCTAAGAACTCAGCCGTATGTGGGCAACGACCTACATGATAAATTTGTAAATTCGACTATTCGATTAGATAAGACTAGAGATGTCAGTATTATAGACATAATACCTGAAATAAAAGAAGAATTAGTGTATCTAAAACAGCATCTTTAAAAATAATATTATTTTCTATCCCCGAATAAAATATAATCTTCTTTAGTATAACCATCCATAACCTCACTTCCACTTCCACTATTAGGACTACTTGTTTTGTTTTCAAGACTGCCACGAATAGGAACAATAGCCCATGTACAGTATTCAACAAAGTGCGGTAGTGCTTTTAGTTCAGCTTCCAGACTTAAGGTTTCTTCTCGATCTTTTGGAGTCATCATAAACTTAATTTCTAAATGGCCGCTACCCCCATTGTTGGCTTTTTCATCCGCTAGTGCTTCAATCACCTTGACTAACTTTGCACGATCATAAAACTCAAAGTGTACGCTAATGTTTAAGTCTCCATAGTGTATGACTTCTCTATAGTAGTCAGGTAAGCGACTTCCGTTGCTGTGTAGGCTAACATGATGACCCATTGCATTTAGATAGCGTAGCCAATCTAAAAAGTCTTTATTAACTGTTGGCTCGCCGCCACTAATAATAAAGTTAACAGTCTCACCTTTGGTAAATCTTTCTTCAATGAGAGCAGTGGCCTTCATTAAATCTTCTAAAGGTTTGTGGGGATCTGTATTATTATGAATCCAAGGCCAGCAATAGCTACAGTCATAATTACAACGACGGCCTATTTCCCAATATACTTGTTTTTGTGTACTAGCATGAGTACGCTCCATGGCAACAAATTCTGTTTGATTATCATCACGTAATTCATTTTGCGGTTCCAATCCCTGCCCTTTAAGTAGCAAAGATTTAAATTCAATAGTTTGTGTTTTAGGAATAAACAAATCTGCGCCACACGAGCATACATTACGTTTACAATCAATCCAATCTTCCGGAACTCTAAAATCATCCCATACACTGCCCAACTTGCCGCCTACTCGACAACTGGCAGTCCATACTCCGCCATCCATATCGATGAATAAACTATCTACGCCCGCGCCACATTTCCAGCCAGGAAGATAATTTAATTTTGCACCAACTAGTTCGTCAGTACTCCAATCTCTCCATGCGCCATTTTTAGCATAGGTCCTAATGGGCTTTCCTGGAGTAAAATCTGCATTATTTGTCATAGTGAAGTATTTATAGCTATATATTATCATGACGAATAAAATATGTCCTTTGCCTTGGAACCATTTAAGTGTGCAACAAAACGGAGACTTCCGAATGTGCTGCCAGTGTGTACATCCTCCATTTGGCAAGACTGGTATGCGTGTACAAGACCACTCTATAGATCAAACAAGAAATAGTGAGTTGCATCAGCGGGTGCGGTCTCAGATGCTTGCAGGAGAAGAACCTGAAGAATGCCGTTTATGTTGGGATGAAGAACGTGCAGGATTATCCAGTAAGCGCCTACACATGCTCAAGCATTATCCAATAGAACAAATTAAAAACAGTCAGGCAGGATATATTAACACTGACGAATTTCCATTAGAGTATATTGACTTACGTTTTGGAAATTTATGCAATATGAAATGCCGTAGCTGTGGTCCATGGGACAGCAGTCTATGGTATGACGATTTTGTTGACCTAACCGGAAGTGATAATTTTGATTTTTATTCAACTAACAATTATCAATTAAAACAAACTAACAATACTTGGACATTAAAGAATGACGATTTTACATGGTATCAAGATGAAAAGTTCTGGGATATGATGCGACAGGTTGTCCCTAACGTAAATCGATTATACTTGACAGGCGGCGAACCGTTAATCAACAAGGCACAATGGAGATTATTAGATCTGTGTATAGAGCTAGGAGTTAGCGGTCAAATTATTTTAGAATATAATACCAACATGACTCTTATTCCAGATAACGCATTTACCGTCTGGTCGCAATTTAAAGAAATACATATTGGTTGCAGTATTGATGCTATAGGTGATTTAGCATACTATATGAGATATCCTGTGCAGTGGAATGACATAAAAGAAAATATTTTAAAATTAGGTAATGCATCGTGCGCAAACTTGTTGGCAAAGTTTGCCCCTACTATTAGTGTTTTTAATATTCTAGAATTATTAACTATGACCGATTGGTTAAGAGAAAATCGTATGCCTAATATTAGACCAAACCCCTCGTTTCATATACTCGAAGGACCGCATTACCAGAACATACAAGTACTACCAACGGAAATTAAAGTATGGATATCTGATGAGTACAAAAAATGGTATGCTAGCGCACCGTGGCGTAGAAAGTTTCAACCGCAGTTTGATAGTATCCTAAATTATATGCTTGCACAAGATAGAAGCTATGCGCTCAAAGATTTGAAAGAACACACTGCAAAATTGGATAAGATTCGTAGCCAAAATATAGAAGATTATGTGCCTTGGCTAGCCGAAATTCTAACCAAAATTGATTGACAGTTAAAGAGAAAGACAGTATAATATACATATTGTTTAACAAAACGGAGCAGAAAATGGCTACAGTAGCAGGCGTAAAAATTAAACCTAAAGCAAAAAAGATCACCAGTGTGACCATTCGAGAGAATGCCAAGAAGGACTACAGTCCAAAATGGGATAATGCAGAAGACATGAACGCTAGCCAATTCTTACGCCACTGGCATGGTGCTATGAGCTACTACCGTTTGGAATTTAGCGGCAAGGATTTAAAGCCACAAATTTTAAAATGGATGGCTACAATTGGTTGCACTAAAGAAGACATTATTGCATTTAAGAAAACTAAAGATAATCGGTGTAATGTCACAATGGGTGCCATTGCTAGTTGTTTGCTTCGCGGTATGCCGGCAGTCCGTGCGGATTTTAACGACGGTAAGGACACCGCCGCTTGGTTGCGTAAACAAATTACTGATGTTATTGCAGACGGTAAAGACGACATTGACGAAGAAGCAGTTGCAGAAGTCAAAAGTACTGCACTTGTTATTTCAATACAAGAGCGTGTTCGTGATACTGCCTATGCAATGACTACCGAAATTGAAGATGCAATTGAAAGCTTTCAATTGAATCCTACAGACTTTGATCCCAAAGCATTTAAGGTGCTTAACTTGCTCAAAGCTAAGGGTGCCAAGGCAGCTCATGCACGTTTCATTCGTGATTTGTATGCACATGACCTTGCAGAACTTGAAGAACTGTTAGGTGATGCTCCTGACGAACAGTTGCGTGAAGGTCATAAACATCTTACCCGTCGTCAGGTTAAGTCTATTCATGCATTTTATCAAGAAATTGCTAGTGCATGTGAAATGCTTGCACAAGAAGCTAAGGTTAACCGTGCTCCACGTAAGACTAAAGCAGTTCCAAAAGAAAAACTGATTGCTAAACTCAAGTTTATGAAGACTAACGAGCCTCTTAAACTAGTGTCAGTTAATCCTGTGGATATTATTGGAGCTCAGGAATTATGGGTTTACAATACTAAGACACGTAAAATTGGCAAGTATGTTGCCAGCGAATTTAACGTGTTAGGCGTTAAAGGAACTACAATTGTTAATTTTGACGAGTTTAAGAGTGTGCAAAAGACACTGCGCAAGCCTGAAGAAAAGCTCAAAGAGTTTAAGGCCGCTGGTAAAATTGCATTACGTAAGTTCTTAGATGAAATTAATGCTACTGATACTAAAATGAACGGTCGAATTAACGAAGACACTATTCTTCTTAAGGTAGCATAAACTACCCAGGGCTATGGATAAATACTTGAAAGAGAGTATTGTCCATGGCCATAAACATTTTTGAACCACTAAAATTCAGCACCCAAGGTATTAACGACCTTGCTACTCAAACATCTTTGATTGTTAGCAACGGTAAGATTACTGTAGATACTGTTGAACCCACTCGAGCAGTTAACTTCTCCGGAGGTAGCTTTGCCGATTTAGATGGCAAAGGTATTAAATGGTCCGGGGGCAACAAGAACAAAACACTAGCACTTAAACAGTCTAAACTATGGACTGACCTAAGTGTTAATCTTGCAGAAGATCAAGAATATCAAATTAATGATACTGCTGTATTAAGTTTTGCAGAGTTAGGCCCTACCGTCACTAAGAGTAATTTAAAAACTCTTGGAACATTACGTAATTTGCGTGTTGCAGGGAGTGCGGAATTTGGAGACTTTGCCTATATAAACAGTGATTTAAACAGAATAGGTATCAATACTGAGAGTCCAAATGCTGCCCTTGGCATTAGAGAAAATGGAGTAGAGTTAGTATTTGGTAGTTTAAAAAATAATGTAGGTGTTATTGGAACTACTAACAATGACGGTTTAGAAATTATAACTGATAACACCGCCAGGATTAGTGTTAGCAATAACGGTGATGTTCAAGTTTTCGGAAAACTAATTGTAGACGAAATTATAACGCAACGTTCAAGCCCACTATCTTTTAAAGAGACTGCATCTAGTAGTAATTACGGAAAAGGAATTATTTGGAATAGCTTAAGAAATATGGCTAGCCAATTTGTTTTCCAGTCAGGACCAGATAGGATTTGGTCCACTGATATTATTGATCTAGCCGAAGGAAAGTATTTTTCTGTTGGTCGGGTTTCTGTACTAAGTTCGTCAACACTCGGCGATACAATAACCGAAAGTAATTTACAAAAAGTAGGCATATTAAGAGATTTACAAGTAGCAGGAGATGCTGCGGTCACTAGGACATTACATACTAATAGAATTGAAATTGGTAGTTTTGCACTAGACAATCATCGTTTAGAAACTACTGAAGATCTTACTGTTGTATTAAACGGTACTACAGAATTTACACTTGGCAACAATATAACTATTGGTAATGCTAATAATCAACAGAGAGCAGTATCTGTATACGGTCAGCTAACTGTAGGTGTTGCAAATCCAGATCCTGGATTTGGATTAACGGTTGCAGGTCATGTTAGCTTTGACAATAAAAAATTCTTAACTGGCGAGAGTTCTCCTCAAACTGGAAGATTTAATAAAGGTGACATTGTTTGGAACACTGATCCAAAAGCAACTGACTATATTGGTTGGGTCTGTGTGACACCGGGCGAGCCAGGCCACTGGTTGCCGTTTGGTGCAATTGCTAGTCAATAAACTTGACATACAGTAGCAATACTGTATAATTACTATTAGCGGACTTTTAACGTCATTCATCCCGCTATATAAACTCTGCATGTCGTCAAACTTGCTACCTTAATAAAGGAGACTAGAGATGGCAAAATTTTTCTCAACAAAACATTACGGACACAACATTGGTCTGTCAGCGGTATTCCGTCAACCTAATGCAGATCACAGTCATTGTCATTTGCTACACGGATACAGTCTAGCGTTCACATTTACATTTGGTTGTGATACATTAGACAACAAGAACTGGGCAGTGGACTTTGGCGGACTCAAACCGCTCAAGACATGGTTGGAAGATCACTTTGATCACAAGATGGCTTTAGACAAAGCAGATCCGCACTTAGCCAAGTTCCAAGAACTAGAAGCACTGGATCTAGCTGAGATTAGAATCTTTGATGGAGTCGGTGTAGAAAAATTTGCCGAACATGCTTTTAACTTTGCCGATCAATTGATCCGTGAAAAGAGTGGCAATCGTTGCTATTGCGTTAGGGTAGAATGTGCAGAACACGGTGCAAACTCGGCTATCTACGAAGGTTAACTAATTTTTATAGTGCATGATTGATCAATTATATCAACAGTGGAACATATCATCGTCAAACATACACGACGAGTGTTTCACTGGATACGAGCCTATTTACGATCAGTTAGATAAATTTACCAACGAAGTATATACTCAAGATCCAGCAGGTACTATTAGTCAAGTTAAAGCTCTATATAGGTCTATTAATTTAGTTCCTATTAATTATTATACCGAAGCAGGACTGATTAACGAGCTAAAACAATTTCAAAGTAAAGATGTTAATCCAGTAGTTAATAATATAATCGGGTTAGGTAATAATCAAGGACAGAGTATAAA
>Ga0209084_1000223_pt1 | contig 55154 bp, 67 predicted proteins | sample C_130820_MF_Meta_FD_187309 | JGI IMG/M metagenome (GOLD analysis project Ga0209084, IMG submission 187309) | Freshwater microbial communities from Lake Croche, Canada to study carbon cycling - C_130820_MF_MetaG (SPAdes) (version 2) | ecosystem: Environmental > Aquatic > Freshwater > Lake...
ATTTACAACCAGTCCATCTACAAACTCCAAACGACTAACTACATCATCTGGGTTAAAGAGATTGTTAATGCGTTCCACTACATCTCGAGGAGGCAAGAGAAGAACATTGTTCTTGAAGAGGTTGTGAATCTCACCCTTGAAGTGGGCAACATTGCTCTCTCGGTCCTTGTTGACGATGAGAAAGTGATCTACCAGCTGGGTCTTGATGGCTGGTGGAAGTTTGTCCATAAAGTAGGCCGGCATACCCAGGTGCTTGACAAAGTTGTCAAAACCCTTGTCTCCAAAGAAAAATTCTTCACCAGTGTTCTTGTTGATGAGTCCTTCCACCGAGGTAGTGCGTCCTTCCACTGATGCAAAAGGGACATACTGAAGATCTCCTAGAGTCACAGGGGTAAACTGAGGGGTAATCTTGTCTACTTCATCTACTAACTGTTTTACTGTAAGCATGTAGCTCCTTATTTACTGAGGAAATGGTTTCCTAGGTAAATGATATTAGTTGCCAATGCTTGAATCAACTTTAGTCATCGTCTCTGTTGAGATCGTCGTCAATGTAGTCCTGAGCTTCAGCAAGTTCATGAGCAGTGACAGGTGCAGCAGCAGCACGACTGTATTCATCAATTTTACGAAACACTGCTTCACGCAAGTCAGGAGGCAACACTTCTCGAATGGCTGTTACAATCATGTTGAGTTGGTTGATCAAGACTTCAGGTTTGTAGTTCTTGTCGGTTTCTTCTTCCAACTTCTTGAGCATTGCTACAGCCTGCATGGTCTGGCTAATGGTGGGTCTATTGAGCCCACTTACAATGTCTTCAAAGCCTTTGGCCACCACCACTTCAAAGAAAGCCTCAGGAGTGAGAATATGACCACCAGCATCAATGACTTTTTTGCCCTTGAGTTGTGCTCTGCGTTCTACAATGTCTCGAACAGCTTTTTTGTCTAAAGGAAGATGGTTCTTGTAGTGATTGCGAATACTGTCATAGCTAATGCGTTCTTTTTCTGGGACATCTAGTTTTTCCTCTAGAAGTCTTGCTTCACGAAGTGTATCCTGGTAGCTTTTGGGAAATAGCAATAGAGTGTCCACTACTCTGAGAATGTCTTCGTCACTATTACACACTTTGCACTGGAGAGCCTTGACATAAGTGTAGGTCTCACCATCAATCTGCTCACTCAATAGTTCTTGGGTAGTGGGCACCAATTGGTTGAGTTCTTTGAACTCTTTGCTTCTCTTATCCATTGCTGGCCCCACTAGCCACTAGATGTCCACTGGGAGCTGTAAAACTGACCTTGACCGGTACTCCACCACTGGGAACTGTATAACTACTGGGAGTATCGGGGCTTACATATATTCTATCAGGATTGTTGCTGCGTCTCACATTGATGTCACGAAAGTCATCTACTTTACCATAGATCTCTCTGCGTTTTCTACGTTCCAGTTGACTACTACTAAGCCAGCCTTGTTCCTTGAGATAGCTGTGCTTTTTACTGGTTCTAGTGCCCATTAAGATTCGTTCACCTAGAAAATCCAATTTTTGACTGTAGCTGAGTTCTTCCCAATGTCTGGGAACTTTAATTTGATACTCATCGATGATTCTTAGAATTTCATTTTGTTGATCTTCAGTCATTGTAGAGTCCTTCTTCATTCCAGACTGTATCACAAAGTGTTTTAAGTGCTTTGCGTTTGTACATACCCACTTGGCTACTCCACTTGGTAAAACCCATCATACGAGCCACATCTACTTCTTTGCGACCTTCTAGACAAGACAGCACTATGGCTTCTTTCTGTCGAGGTGGTAGTCTATCGATGCCCTTGAGAACATCATGGAAGTTAATGACCATACCGTTAATGTTGAGATCACTCTCCATAGTGGTGACATAGATCTCATGCCAGAGATGATAGTTGAGTAAGATTCTCTCCAAGAGCTGCCAGGTCATCTTGCCGGGGATGAGTTCCTGCTTGCGAGTTTTTCTCTTGGGAGATTCATCCATTAGTAACGTGAATTTCTATAGATTTGATTTTGGATGTGTCGCTGAGTGGCCTTGAGACTCTGGACCTTGTCATTGATCTGTCGCCAGGCAGCATACTGAATAAAGTAAAAGTAACGATCGTCACGAGTGGCCATACGAGCACGAGCAGTAAGGTCATTGAGAGTACCACTTACCGGTTTGCGATACTCTTCCCAATACTTGTCATCCCAGATGTAGTAGCTAAACTGAGCTTTGAGATACCTACGAGTCACTTCTTCTTCAATGGCCACGATGGCACTCTGCAAGTTGAGAAATAGTCGGTCAGCTTCTTCTGGTCTAAGTTCTACATCACTACCAAATCGAGCAACAATTACTTCTGCTGGGTGTAGATATTCTTTTAGAAATTCTTCCACCATTTTTTCGATCTGCTCCAGCATGTCGCCTTCTTCCGGCTTGCTTTCCCAGTTAAAGGCTCTAATGGCAAATTCATGCAATCCACCAAACACAGGTTTATCATGGTCTTCACTTAGAGTTGGTTCCTTGAGGCCTTCCAAACCTTTCTTATAGGAGCTCATTTGTTATCCATTCTCCATGTCTATAGGCCACTAATCCTATAGCAATGGCATCGTACACATCATAGGTCATCTTTACATCCAATGATAATGTATTATTGTCCAAAACCCAACTCTTCACTTCATCTTTTGTACATTTAGCCTTGTCCAAGGCCTTCTTATGCCAACTTTGTGGAGTAAACTGTTGATAGGGCAGTTTCTTTTTTAGAGCAATTACTTTTAAAGTAGTGGCTGTTGCCTGAACATGTTCTCGATTGGCCATACTGCCAAAACTGGGCACTATTTCCCAAGCAACATGAGTGACCTTGTGCTTGCGAATGATGCTTTCAAACTCAGGAATCAGTCTCCGTATCAAGAGATTCATCTTGAGATTGAAGCCTAGACTCTTGGGAACATCCTCCACTGGACTCAATAGGCCATAGTCTAAAACTAAACCATTGTTGTTGATCACTGCCCAACCGATCTTGGAGGAACCTGGGTCCAGGCTTAAGATCACTTAGCCCATCGTTCACAGATTTTTCTTGCAGGGCATTCAAGAAAAGTCTTATCATCAGGTCCGTTGCAACAGGACTTGAGCTCAGAGGGACTATTGTTTTTGATGGCCACTCTAACTTTGCTCCAACGGTCGTAGAGTCGATCCAATTCATTTTGGTCCTTTTCTACTTCAATGGTTCTAATGCGGTGAGGATAGGTCTTTTCTACAAACAATAGAGCCATACGATCTGGAGCATCAGGGTGATTGTCCTGATAGACTCTCAACTGCATGGCATATTGATGACTAGCATCTTTGGGTAGTTGGTTACAGCTCTTGATGTCAACCAAGAATCTTTCACCATCAGGGGTCTTGAGCTCTAAGACATCAATGGCTCCAGCAATCATACGATCAGGATTCCAAACTTTGGCCTCAACCATGTCTAGGGTGGTGAGTCCTAGATGTATGAGTAGATTCTGCATAATGCTGTGGAAGGCACTGCCTACCTGGAAGGTCATCTGGAGAGTGGGAGTAATTCTTTCGTTCTCACAGAGTAGTCTGAGTTCAGGATGAAACTTATAGTAGAGTTGCATCTCACCAGCCGAAACATCACTGCTAGGGTGGTACATATTGTCGAACTTGCGTTCCTTATTGAAGACTTTGACAGGGTATTCCTCTGGCCAGTCTCCATGAATAAGGGCCTCTTCCAGGTAAGGAGTGATGGGTTCCTTCCTCTGAATGGTGGCTAATGTGCGGTCTAGGAAGCTCATATGGTTATTATAGTAGAGTTAGGTGGCTACTTCAAGTCCATTGTTGAGTTCCTTGAGCCTGAGAAACTCTTCATAGAATTCTAGCCAGTCATCTTTTTCCATGACCACCAAGTCTAGCACTACCGGTAGAGTTTCTGGGGTATTTTCTCGTTCTCCACCCCAACTGGTCTTTTCCAATTTGGGCCCATAGAGACGAACTGCAAGAATGGGACGTGCAAGCCAACTGCGATCTTGGGCATGGCCCTTGATGGTTTCCCATACCTTCTTGCTTATACCATAAGATGAGCTCAAAGTGCTTTTACATTCTACGGCAAACTCTACATTGTAGATTTCCTGGGTGCTGAGGTCTCCCTTTTCCCACTTGTTGCCGGAGCCAATGGTTCTACGAGCTTGAGGCCATTCTGCTTCAAGTTCACGTTCCTGACGTTGACTCATCTTTTGTTCAAAAGCACCCATTAGTGATGTTCTATGAAGACTACTACAATCATAATGATGCCCAGTACCACTAGACTTACAAGAAACTCCCCCATGAGATGCTCTAGTCGGTAACGATGGCCAGGATGTGCTCGGCCAGAAACACTAGATACTCTTCACCATCGAGTTCAATCTTTTGTGCAGCTCTCTTGTTGAAGAGAACTCGATCGCCAACACTGATACCGGTGGGGATTACCTGACCAGCAAAAGTGGTGCGGCCTGGGCCTACAGCAACCACGATGCCTTGGTCTGGAGCTTCACTGGCTCCATCTGGAATAATGAGTCCACCAATGGTGGTCTCTGATGCTTCGGCAACTTTCAAGATTACCTTGTCTTCCATTGCATTAAATGACATTTCTATTCCTCTAGTTTCCAGATAGGGTCAGCCTTGATAATGACCTTCCCGTTTTCTACATAAACATTTTGTTCTAATACATGTAGACCCGTCAAGTGCTCGGGCCATTCAGCAGCACTCACACTGAGTTCTACACCTTCATACTCTACTTCATCCATTAGTAGGTCTCCTCATATTTACGACAATCACAGGGGTAACTATACTGCCCTGCATGAATAGTAGCACGACACTCCCCAGAACCTGCTGAAATCTCTCTTACAGGAAACTTACTGGAGTTATGGGCCTTTTCGGGATGACGACACTTACAGATTTTCATGACGTCCCAAGTATTCTTTTATTGCTCTATATGCAAAATCTTGGAAATCTTCACCAGTGGCTTTCATGGCCTCTTGAACACTAGTCCAATCTCCATCTTCTAGTTCATAGGAAATAGTGGTCCAGCCATGTTTACGAACTACATGTCGGTTCCACCATTTACGAGTGCGAAAACTAGCACTACATTCTTCAGGGCACTTATACTTCTGAGTCATGTATATCCACACTATCTGCTGTTAGAGGACGACCAAAGAATTCATCATCTAGTTCTGCTTGTTGAGTGCCTTTCTTGACAGCAGCAATGATCTCAGCTTCAAATTCATCTTTGAGACCACTGTCCCAGACCAACTGGAAGAAAGCATCTCGGCCTTGTGCCTTGATGTCTCTCCAACTAAACCAAGCACCTTGTCTTGTAGCAACTCCTAGAAGGATACCCATACGAGCAAGGTCTCTCTGGGTATCGATACCGGGGTGGTCCAAGTTACTACAGGCCTGGTTGTAGAAGTCTGTCCAACCTTCACGGAAAGGGGGTCCATATGAGTTCTTAACGGTTTTCATAACAATGGGGAATCCTACCTGCACATTTTCACCATCGACCTTATCGAAGTACTTATCACTGCCTGGACGGAGGTACACTCGTACACTCATGGCATGCTTGACGGCATTGCCTCCAGGAGTCATAGGACGATTGTAGCCGTCCATGTCTTGACGAAGTTGGTTGAGATAAAAGCAAGTGACGTTGTAGAGATTGGCCAATGGAGCAACTGTTTGAACATTTCTCTTCATAACGGCAGCATTGCCACCAACTTTGTCGTTCTTGTCATTGAGTTCTTGCATACTGTGCTTGGTGGCTGCTGCCCCAACACTGTCCCATACAATGGCACAGACCTTTTTGCTCTTGATGAGTCGAACCATCATATCGGTTCCAGTTTCAGCATCTGGTGGCTGAATAACAATTAGACTATCATCAACATGGAGTCCTAATTTGGCTGCCCACTCAGGATTGAAACGATGCTCTAGATCAATGTAGGCCACCATTCTTTCACCCTTGTAGTAGTCATAGCAATCTCTAAGAGCCATGAGAGCAAAAGAAGACTTGCCACTGTGCTCTTTACCAAAGAACTCGATTAGTTTTCCTTCAGGCCATCCACCTACTGCTAGAAGATAGGCCACTGCAGGACTAAAGCAAGGAATAGCATTGATGCGTTCAAAGTCACTGCCACGAAGAGCAATGGGCTTACTGCTTCCTTCTGGGGTAAACTTGTTGAGATCTTTGAGTAGGGCATCAATTTCATCACCACGGGCCATTAGTTGTCTTCTTTCTTTATAAATTCATAACTGCCTGTACAACATCCATCACAACCATGGGTTAGTTCAAGTTCTCCACCAGGACGGTGTAGTTTGTACTCATCGGGATCTGGATGACCATCACCATGGGGGCAGATTCGTTCCATAATGGCTCTATCCACTCTCCAAAATTGAGGAAAGCTTCTCATAGGATGCTCACTGCGATTATGAATAGTACACCATTCACCAAAGCAACTGCCCTTTAAATGAGTGGCAAGTCGGATGTTACTGTGTTCCAGTTCTGTATAAGCCACATCCATCATTTTATACCTTCTCCTTCAATAGATCAAGTCTAAAGACACTCTTGAGACTTAGACCACCCTTGATCTTTTCAATCTCTAGCAATACTGGACTACCCACTTCTAGATGAGCCTTGGTTCTCTTAAAGGTCTCAGGGAAAGCTACAATCTGGACACTTTCGTCTTGGGGTTCTGCTTCTTCTCCGTCAACTTCGTCATCTCCCTTGGAGTGAAGTGGAAGTTCTACCCAGAACTGGCACATCTCGGCTCCAGGACTCTTGCCGTTCTTGGTCACCAATGAACGAACTTTAGTAATGAGTCCACCCACCATGGCTTTTTCACCAACAAACATATTGTTTTCACCAGGGAAGTTGTCTTCTTCTACGATTACATCCATATAGTCACCAAGTGGATCTACACTGATGAGAGTGCCTAGTAGTTCCTGTTCGTGTCGACCACGTTCATCAATGCATTCCTCAAAGGTAGCATAGCAATCAAATGCTCCCAGACTACCGTGGCAGTGTTCACATTCATCTTTACAAGGTCCATCAATGTTCTTGAAGTCTTTGCGAGCCTTCCAGTATTGGTAGAGTGCAGTGCGGGCATCTCCACACATACTATCAAATACTCCACACTTGATGAGACTAACTGCTGCTCTCTTGTTGATCTTTCGACTTGGCACTCTCTTGACAAAGTCTTCCATATCTACGAAAGGTCCTAGACCTCTTAGACTACTGGCTCCACTGGCTACATACTTAACACTACTAATGCCGTAACGAATACTACCACTCTTGGTGAGAGTATAGCTACTACCACTTTCATTGATGTCGGGGCCCAATACTGGAATACCCATTCTACGAGCCTCACGAGTATACACTACACTCATACTGGGATTGGTCCGAAACAAGGCCGTCATGAACTCTTTGGGAAAGTAGTGCTTTACATAAGCCGTCCAATAGGCCACCATAGCATAACCATAACTGTGGCTCTTGTTGAATCCATAGGTACCAAAGCTCTGCATCTCGTCAAATACTGTTGCAGCAATCTTGGAGTCTACACCATTCTTTTCACAACCTTCAAGAAAGATTACTCGTTCCTTCTTCATCTTGTCAAACAGCATCTTGCCCATGATCTTGCGAACACGGTCAGTTTCACTTAGACTATATCCAGCCAACTCTACACAGGCCATCATAATCTGTTCCTGATAGATAAAGGTACCATAGGTACTACCCAAAACCTTTTCTAGCTTGGGGTGCTTGTACTTGACGGACCTCTTGCCTTCCTTCTTCTGTAGGTACAACTCCAACAGGTTAAGACCGGTCTCAGCATCCTGAGTACGAGTGATACCTGGACGGCATACAGCAATCATAGTGCTGAGATCTTCAATACTGCGTGGTAGGAATCTCTTGACTAGTCCTCGTAGGTTACCAGTTTCAATCTGGAAACTACCAATATTATGACCGGTACAGATTTCATCCCACACTGCTGGATCATCATAATACTTTTCCCAATCATACTGCCACTCATAGAAGTGAGGTAGAGCATCTGTTCCATGATTCTTTCGAACCATATTGTAGGCTTCCATTAGTGTACTGAGAGTTCGTAGACCCAACATATCAATCTTGACAAACCCTAGTGCTTCAACATCCCACATATCGAATTGGGTTCTAACATCTTCATTCTTGTAACGAAGAGGTAGTTTACCGATGAGACTTTCCTTACTGATCACTACACCAGCAGCATGAGCACTGGCATGGCGAATGTGAGTGAGAAACTCTGGCATCATCTCAAATAGTTTGGGATGTTTTTTCTTCCAAGGTTCAAACTGATCCTTGTAGGCATTTTCCACTCGGTCCCAACCATAATGTCCAGCACCTTGATCAGCAATGTTCCAGTGGTCCTCTACAATATTACAGATCTTTTCAGTGTCACCCTTGTCGATGTTGAGTCCTCGGCAGAGGTCCCTCAAAGTTTGCTTGACTCCTAGAGTGTTGAGAGTTCCAATACTGGCAATATTGTACTTGCCGTATTGTTCTTCTAGATGGGTCCTTACTAGATGACGCTCATTGCGAGGAAAGTCAATATCAATGTCAGGAAGACTAGCCCGCTCAGGGTCAAGGAAACGTTCGAAAAGTAGACCTGCTTTAATGGGGTCCACTTCCGTAATGTCCAAGCAATAAGCCAGCAGAGAACCTCCAACACTGCCACGACTAGGACCGATAAGATAGCCTTCATCTTTACTCCAACTAATAATGTCCTTAACGGTTAGAAAGTAACCGGGGAACCCTTGACTACAGATAATGTCTAGTTCATAGTCCAACCTACGAAGATATTCTTCTAGTTTGTCTTCTGGTACATGCTTAATGATCTTGCGATTGAAACCTTCATCGGCCATGGTTCGAAGTTTGCGTTCATCCATTTCAGGGCTGGCAAAGAAGACCGGCATGCTACGACCTTCTTTAATCCTAGCATCCGCCCTACGAGCAATCTCTTGAGTATTGTCAATGGCCTCTTGAACTACACCCTCGGGAAGATAGCTCAATCGTTCTTTGGTTTCAGCTTCACTAAACAGACAGAGTTGATTGGGTCCATAGGAGAAACGATCGGGATCCTCCATGTTCTTGCCCATCTGGATGGCCGTCATTAGTTCATGAGCATACCAGTCCTCGGGGTTGGCATAGTGAGCATCACTGACCGATAGTAGAGGTACACTGAACTCCTGAGCAATCTTGACAATTCTCTCATTCCAAGCATTACTGTCAGGACTTAAGTAGGTGTGGAGTTCTAGAAAAAAGTTGTCTCCAAAAATGGCTTGGAAACGAGAGATTCGTTCCATGGCTTTGGAGAGGTTATAGTCGTCTTCATTGAGAAACTTACCTACACAACCACCCATACAGCCACCAGTCACCATTAGACCTTCACTGTGACGAGTTAGTAGTTCCCAGTCAAACCGTGGATTACCATAGTAGGTTCCTTCAATATAGGCCAGACTGCTTAGAGCCCAAAGATTTTCTAGACCCTTATCATTGAGAGCCACCATAGTCATATGGTCGTAGTTTTGACCCTTCTTGCCTTCTTTTAGATAACGGTCTTCAGTAAAATAACCCTCCATACCAAATAGAGGTTTAATACCGGCCTTGTCGGCTGCTCGTTGTAGACGAAGGTGGCCACTTACTTCACCATGGTCAGTGATGGCTACAGATTCTTGGTCCAGCTTTACTACTCGATCTATCAGTTGATCTACTGTACTGAGACCATCTAGAAAACTATGTTCTGTATGAACGTGAAGGTGAGTTAACTTATCCATCTTACTTTTAGTATAGAAGTACAACCCCCGATAAATCAAGCTGGGAGTTAGGGGAAACCAGCTTGATCTATCGGGAGTTCTTTGTATCCCCTGTGAGGGAAACTTACTGGTTCATCTTTGCACGAAGACGATCGGCTGTGGTTTCTTCTTCAAGGGCAACATACTCGTCATCAGAGTATTCATCCTCAACAACAACAGCTTCTACAACTTCTGGCTTTTCTTCAGGCTTAATGCCTCGGAGCTGAGCATCATAGTACTCTTGGCTACCGATTCGGTTTAGAAAGCCTTCGATGTCTGGTACAAACTTGGCATAACGCTCATCAATGTTTTCAATGGGCTTGACATCCAAGGCAAAGGCCATATAGGTTGTATCGGTACCAGCACCTTGACGAACGATCTCGATTTCACGGTCTTTGAGACTACCATACTTTTCTGAGATCACTGCAATCTGGTTCCAGAAGTTGCGGAGACCTTGGTTTACAATACCTACATAAGGCATCTTCTTGACCACAGTCTTGCCGTTTTCTTCAACTTCATAGGAACTAGTGACATCACGGTAACCGGTAACCTTATTGTTTTCATCACGAACTTCTTCACGAAGAGCAGCAATGCCGTAGCCTACATCACGACGATAGACCTTTTGGTCACAGAGCTCACAGGGAGCATCAAAGTTTTTGCGGCATACAAAGTTACGAGTCTTGCTATCGTAGGTAGGAACACTTTCATGTACCGAAACGATGTAGATGTCGTTGGCATCCGTAAGAAAACGGATTGCCTTGGTTTCTCCAGCCTTCCAATAAAACCAATTGGTTTCAGTGTAGGTGGTGGACTTAGTGTTGGCTTGCTGGGCTCGATCGAGACTCTCACGAACTGCTGCCATACCTTTTTTTAGTGCCATTTTTGTTTCTTTCTCTTAGTGTTGTTTTTTGTTGTACCTTTTAGTACACGACTAAGTATAATACTGATGAGTTGGTACATCAACTAAACTTCTGGGAAAGTTCCCATTGCATTGCCCCTAAGGGCTCTGGTACAAAATCAAGACTAGCAGCATCTTCTCCACTGGGAGTGTCCACTACCTTTACTTGAGTATAGTCTCTGAGACCCATTACTAGATCCCTGGTGGCTTTGTACCCAGCACCATCGCCATCCATAAATACAGTTACTTGTTTAAAGTTTCTTAAAAGTTCTATTTGAGAGTCACTGATCTTGGCTCCAAAAGTAGCAACAGCATTCTCAATGCCTCTGCTCTTGAGAGTTAGTACACTCATAGGACTTTCCACTACAATAAGGTGTCTATTGCTACGAGCATTGTCCAGATTGTAGAGCCATTGGCCTCGAGGAAAACCTTTACTGTTCTTGTACTTGCTAACTCCTTCTACATCTTGGACTTTACGAGCAACCCACCCAACAAGCTTTCCTTCAATGAAGTGTGGTAGAACCACCCGGTCGAGTGAGACAATAGTTTCCGTCCCATTGACTCGGGCAATTTCAGTCCGATTAGAGTCAAGACCAGTACGCATTTCTTTTTGAATCCGATCACTGATTCCCCGTGATGAAAGATAGTCAGTTCTTCCTTCCCATCGAGCAAGTATTCGGTCATTGTAAATGGGTACTTCAACTCTACTCCTTTTTTCTTCTTCAAACATCTTGTTGAGTTTTTCAATGAACTTTTCTACTGGTACGGTCTTGACACCTTCAGCATAGTTTTTGAGTTCAGTAATAGCATTGTCTCTGGAAATGTCTAGGCAGTTCTCCACTAACCAGATGATGCTTCCACCACCACAACTAAAGCAGTTGAACAATAGTGTCTCTCGGTTTAGACTGGCACTGGGGTTTTGGTCTCCATTCTTGTGCATACCAAACGGTAGACGGCAGCTGTGGATTAGTTCGTTATCGTTGTACTGAACTTCATGAGCCCCTACAAGATCACGAAGTACATCTTCAGCATCTAGACCTGGAAAGATTTCTTTAAGGCTAGTCTTCGTACTCACGAACAATCTCCAACTTGGTGCGGTCTCTAAGTTCAAAGTTGAGCATCCAACTCTTGAGATTACTTCTACGGCTTTTGAGGATATCCAATACTAGAGCTTCTGATGCCTTCATTTCCTTAGTGGCTCCAATACCAAAAGCCCAGTCTACAATCTGCTCGATCTGACTGGTTAGTCCAATTTGACCAAGTCCACCTCGGCCTTTACCACTCTTCATAGCATCTCGGTTGAACTGGGCCAGCCATACACTGGCCATACCCATCTCTCGGTTGATACTGGCTACATCAGTAATGACTTCAGCCATCTGTAGAGTTTGGAAGTTGGTGGCCGTACCATAGTTCTTTTCAGTGGTGAGCCAACTCAACTGGTCCCCCACTATTAGATCAGCACCCCAGTGCTTGGCCTTACTGTAGAGTTCCAATACAGTTCGTTCATTTTTACGACTAGGAGAGTCAATGAGTAGGTAGTCGCCAAACTCCATAATCTCTTCTCGAGCTTCTTTGAGTCTTTTGAGTTCTGCTGGAGTGAGTTGCCCTCTTTCATATCGAGAGTAAGGCACTCCACTGGCCAAGCAGTCCAGTCTCATAAGAGTTAGGTCCTTGCGAAGTTCTAGAGAGGCAAAGTAGACCTTGTTCTTTCTACGAGCAGCTTCTAGGGCCATCTGGGCACCTACCCAACTCTTACCCACATTGGGAATACCGACCACTACAGCTAGTTCACCCTTCTGTATACCATAAGTATGGTCATTGAGTTCATCCCAACCCAAGTAGATGCCTCTCTTGTCCCAACTGGTAATGCTGCTCAGTGAGTTATCAATATACTCATTGGTTCTACGTTCATAACCTTCACCATAGATTTCAATACGTTCACGGGTACTGGTATCACTTTGAATCTTGCTCAAGCTATTCAAGGCCATCGAGATACCGGCCTCAGGGTCAGTGTCTAGAATACTTGCTGCCTTGAGCAATACATTTTGAGTGGTGGCCTTGCGGTACTTGGTCAATAGTTCTTCCACCAATACAATGGGGAGGTACTCTTCTTCAGGCCAGGGATGCTTGACGAAGTAGTCACTGAACTTGGTCTCTAGAAAATCCTGGTCTGGGGTACTCTTGAATTCACTCTTGAGATAGTAGTCTAGAGAATAATCAAATAGTTCTCTTACTCCTTCATCAAAGAAGTGTTCGCTTCTTACTCCTTTATCCCAAACAATCTTAAGGTTATCCACCTGCACTAGGTGGGGGATAAAGCTGCGTTCGATGTCCATACTAGTAGATCTTCCTCTGTGTTCCCTTTGCAATTTCATCAAAGGTTCTGTCTCTTGCTAACTCTCTAAAGTCTGTACCTACCATATTATGTACTATCATTCGTTCTTTCAAGAGAGAAAAGATAGCACTACCGTATCCGGTTTGTAATTCCTCCATCGACATGTTGGTGGTCATAAAAGTTGGACGATTGTCTAGAGCTCTCTGACGTAAGACATGGTCAAAGGTTGCCTCACTAAGGTTGTTCTTAGTTCTAAATTCTTTACCTACATCGTCTAGAATAAAGATATCACTCTTGACCACTTTGGCTTCAAATCGTGCTTTGTCTTCATTACTACCCCAACCTCTAGTGAACTCATCCACCATTTGAGTAAAAGTAGCAAAGTACACTGAGTAGCCCAACTTGACCAACTCCTTGGCTATTAGAGCAGTGAGTAGGGTCTTGCCGGTACCCCAACTACCATGGAGCATAATTCCCATCCCACCCTTGATCATATCAGGATGCTTGCTTAGGTACATCTGGGCCAACTTTGCAGCCTTGGGATCTCCCTGGTAGTCATTCCAGTTTAGTCGTTGATAGGTATATCCAATACCGGCATTGAGATAGTGCTTGTAGAGTTGGAGTTGTTCCTTACACTCTCCACAACTATGATCGATGCAGGTAGGGCATCCAATCTTGATGATCTTTTCGAATTGGGGGTTGCGTGCCTCTAGGTAAGCAGTTTCTTCATCCTGTAGGAATTTGAATCGTAAGTTAACATACTCACGGCTCCAGTCAATTGGCAAATCGTTCGAGGAAGTCATCACTATCCATTAATCCTTCTACATTAATTGGAGCTTCTTGCTCCTTAATTTTATCCTGGTTGAGTTCGATATACAACTTGTCTTGAATCCACTTGCTGCCTTTACTAAAGGCCGACACCGTCATTACTGATCCAGCCACTACTCCATGATATTTATCGAACAGGAGGGCAATCATAGGACCAGCATCACGTCCGTATCGTTCTTTAAAGCTCTTGAGAGTGGCTATTTCTTTGACCCACTCTACAGTGTATTCAAAACCCTGGGTTTCCTTAAACCGTTTGGCAAAATACACCAATAGTTCTTTGGCAGTGGCTTCATATAGATCTAATTCTAGACTTTGAGGGGTCTCGTCTTTGACTTCGACTACTTGGTCGTAACTATCGTTGTCGTAATCTTGTACTGGACCTTCAAGACTTTTCTTCTCTACTGTTGTCATTCTTGGACTCTCTAGCTACTAGAAACTTATCACATACATCTGCGAAAGTTTTAATCTTCCTACTTACATAATCTTGAGTCTGTGAATCAAAATTGGTAAGGTTCTTGCCTGTAGGCCCAATGGCACTGATCTTGTCTCTACCGATCAGAATAAATCTCCATTGTGCTTCAGGGTTGTCTTTGTTGTTTTCTTCGTGCCCATAGATCTGTACCCATTGGTTGTCTAGACCGCAAAGAAAGCCTTCATATACAAAGGAGTCACTATAGACCTGTACCTCTTGCTTGCGACTAGCAATCAAGGCTACATTTCTTTCAAACATTACATCTTCTACTTGTGCTAACTTAGCCATTGGCCCACTCCAGAGGTGATGTACTGTTTTGGTAATATCCATTATAGGGTCTACTCGACTCAACTTCAAAAAAGATCATCTGAGCAATACTGGCTCCAACTTGAATGTAGCTTTCGTCTTGGACCGATACCATCATACCGGTACCTCCACTATAGCCACTATCAAAGAGACCATTTTCTCCAGTGCAACCACTCTTGGCCATACTGCTACGAACTAGAGTTAAAGCACAGATGTCCTCAGGGAGTTTGAGTTGTTCTTTGAACTCGATCTGATAGCGTTGGCCTGGTTCTAGCTTGTACATCTCTAGACCTTCATAAGTAAAAGTCTTGAGAGGAGTATAGTCAGGCAATTTGCGTTCAGTACTGTCCTTGTAGAGTACAAGAGTTCCACTCATAGTAAAGACTTTGTCTACTGTAAGGTCAATGCTGTTGGGCTGAATATTGTTGGGGTTGACACCGGAGATACACCCCCTCTCAACAACTTTAAGAGGATTAAGAATTCCTGCCATTATCGACCACTTACCGCCCGAAGCCATTCATCCTTAACGGTTGGCTCAAGAAATACTCCACGGAGAGTATTGGTTACAGTGCTAGTGCCGGGCTTTTGTACTCCACGCATGGCCATACAAAGGTGCTCGGCTTGGATATAGACTCCTACACCAAGAGGGTGTAGTTCACTGGTGTAGAAAGCATCAGCAATCTGACTTCCCAATCGTTCCTGGACCTGAAGTCTACGAGCAAAAGCATCCAGTACTCGAGCAAACTTACTGAGTCCTACCACTTTCCTATTGACTGGAATATAGCCAATAGTGGCTGTCCCAAAGAATGGAGCAAGGTGGTGCTCACAGAGGCTATAGAACGGAATGTCACGAACAATAACCATCTCGTCACTGCCTTCTTGGAAGATGGCTTTTTCAATGACGGCCTTGGTGTCGATCTTGTAACCGGCTGTAAGTTCTTCATACATCTCGGCCACTCGACGAGGAGTATCCAAAAGTCCTTCACGTTCAGTGTCTTCACCGATGGAGGACAGTAATGCCTTAACTGCTACTTTAGCTTCATCTAGAAACATTTTCTTACTTTCTTTCTTTTCTAAGTTGTTGTTTGGTTGTTATTTGCTGGTGTCTAAGGATCTTCATGGCTTCCAATAGACCTTGAGTGTACCCAAAGTCATAGTCAGTGCCACGATTGTCTGAACGATCAAAAGCCTCGACAGTTAATGCATAGATATCAAGAATTGCTGAGTCTAACTTTTTACCCATCATCGGCCTCTTTCATTGGCCGGCCATACAAAGTTGTGCACTTGCACATTTAGACTCCAAGGAAGAGCATTCTTTAGAATCAATTCTACTACTTCTCGTTCGGGGAATACAGCCCAGGCACTACCGGCCCAGAATCGTACCCCAGGATTGACAAGATCTTTGAGATCATTATAGACCTCTACAGCTTGGTTGAAGTCAACTTCATCTTTGCAGACAAACTTGATGCCACTACCTTCTCGAAGATTGAGAGCATTGGCTCTACGTTGTTCGAGTCGAGTATCACCTTCACCACTACCGTCCAACTTCCAGTCCATCATAAAGTTAACACTACGGACTACATCATTGGAGTAAGGAAAGCTACCATTACTGAAAGCTTCTACTTCAAATCCTTCTGCAATGGCCAGGGCAATGAACTCCTCCAATAGAATATTGACTTGAAGAAATGGCTCTCCTCCAGTAAGGCAGAGATTGTTGGACCCAGTCTCATTGCGCATAAGAACAGCATCATTGAGAAGATTGGCTGGTTCACGCCAATAACTGTTCTTTCTCCAGATGGTGGGGTCTACTGCAAAAGGAGTATCACAAGGCCATCCTGGGCAGGTCATATTGCAACCAGCAAATCGAATAAACTGAGTGGTCTTACCAGTGCGAGGTCCTTCACCTTGAGTACTAGCATAATGCTCTACAAGTCTAAGTCCCTTCATTAGAAAGTACTCTTCCAAGAGAAGTAGTTCTTGTCATCAGACTCAGTAGAGTAGTAGGCAACACTGGTAGGGGTTTCCCATACAGCCACCTCATCTAGTTCTAGGTCTCCACCAAAACGAGTCTTGATTTCTTCATCGAGTTGTTCCCAAGCCCAACGAGCAATGTTTTCTGCTGTAGGGATGTAGGGGAACACAATGAGCAACCACTCCATCTTTTCGGCCCAAGAGGTCATCATCTCACGAACCACTGCATCATCCTGCCATACAATAAAGCCATGGTCTAGAACATCGTGGATCTTTTCGTTCATAATGTTCTTGAGATCACCAAAGTCCACCAACATACCGTGGTCTGGACGACTGGGATCATCAATGATGCTTCCACGACAAGTTACTCGAACTTTATAGCGGTGGCCGTGAGGATTACGGCACTTGCTGCCATGGGTACTCACTCGGTGGCCAGCATCGAATTCGATTTCTTTACTAATAGTGCACTTACTCATTATACCTTCTTTGTTATCTTTCTGTGATTGAAGTTTAAAAGAAAAGAAGTTGGACTTCAACTTCTTTCTGTATTTCTCTGATACGCCTAATGCATCTTCGTGTAAGAATTTGAAAAAGTCTTTTTGGACCTCTCCCCAATCCCAATCTTTACTCATCTTCTTGTTCTTCTTCCTGCTGCTTTTCTGGTTCCTGATAGTAAGGATACATAATGGTCATCGTACACTCAATTCTACTGCATTTCGAACTCTCAGCATCTTATTATAGATGTCACTACTAGTAGAATTCAACGGAGCATAGAGTCTAATGGTATTACTACCATAGAGCACTCGACCACAGAATACACCCATCTTCCAGATATTCTGGACTACAGAGTCAATCTCGATGTCGTCATTGAGCACTAGACCCAACATTAATCCCTTACCTTGGAGTCGAGCATACTCGAAGTCTTCAAAAGCTCTATGGGCCAAGATGTTACTGTCTTGTACCTTTTCTAGCAGCTTGGCCTTACGAGTTTCACGAAACATCACTGTACCGGCAGCAACACTGACGGGGTTACCACCAAAGGTACTGAGGTGAGTAAATGGGTTGTCGTGACTCATAGTGTAGAATCGTTCACTACTGGCCACTACAGCTCCTAGAGGATAACCCCCACCTAGTGCCTTACCAAGAGTCATAATGTCAGGTTCTACATCATACTGAAGTTGTACAAACTGAGTACCAGTTCTACCAAAGCCGGTCTGAACTTCATCAATTACCAATAGCACTTCATTTTCGGTACACCAGTTGCGAACATAAGTGACCCACTTGGGATCTAGAGCCACTACTCCAGCTTCTCCTTGAACAAGTTCCATAAAGAGAGCAGCACGATTGGCATACTCCTGAGGAATCTCATCTCCCGGCTTAATCCACACTGTTAGATTGCGATTGACCATATGAGCAAAAGGTGCTCTATAGGTAGGCTTGTGGGTAAGACTTAGACTACCCAGACTACGACCATGAAAACCGTCTTCTAGAGCAATAAAGCCCTTCTTGCCAGTACTGAGTAGGGACAACTTCATGGCTAGTTCATTGGCTTCAGTACCACTGGTACAGAACCAGACTTTGTTGTCTCCATGACTGTCTTTGATCTGGATTTCTTCAGCCAGTAGTTCAGAGTACTTGAGTTGCTCTTTGATGTTGAACTCACCATAGACATTGATATGAGCATATTGCTCTACAGTCTTGAGTGCTGCTGCTCTAATGCCCTTGTGGTTGTGACCAAGATTATTGACTGCGATACCACAAGCCATATCAAACATATCACCAAATTCTTTGGTCTTAAGGTAACTACTTTGAGCACCTAGAATGGTAATATCATAAGGCCAAGGGTTAGTTCTCGCTAGGTATTCCATCTGTCTCTCCTGCTTCTTCTATCAACAACAACTGGTCTTCTTTTAGTTCCCAGAACTCACCATCGGTCCATTCTACAACCCAGCTACCAGAATTAGATTTTCCAACAAGTCTACCTAGAGACTTCTTGTCGGCTACAAAATCACCAGTCTTCATTCTACTTCTCCTACATAAATATCAAAATCATCTACTATATCGAACTGTTCAAAGAAATCTGGAAACTGCATTTCTCCATAGTTACAAATTCTAGTAACTATATTAGATTCCAGTACGTCCATTATCTCTTCATCTTCTACATTAGCAGCCACTGTACTGATCTCTAATCCCCATTTTTCAATGAAGTCATCTAGTTCTTCAATGTCGTCGACCACTACAAATCGAGCATCTCCGTAGAGTGTAGTAAAGATCTTGCTACCGTTCAACTTCTCTTCACGAACATATTTGCCTCGATAGTTGGCGCTTACAAATTCTTGAGTGAGTTCACTTCTACGAGTTAAGGGCAACTTGGCTCTAAACTCATCAATGGCTTGAGCATAGAAGGCCTGCATATAGCCACTAAACTCATCAAAGATGGCTTGGTTGGTCTCTCCCACTATTACGTAGAACTTGGGGCTCAAGCAACCTTCCCCATAGAAACTGTAAAAATCACTACAGATCTCTTTTATAACAGTGGGGGTAAGATCATGAACCCTCACCACTCCAAAACTAAACTTAGGCCCATGTATCCATACTCTACGAGAAAAATTCTCATAGTCTTCAAAGGCTTCTGCTGTTTCTTTTCCACCAAACACCACTACATCAGTGGCATCCTCTAGCAGAGCATTCCATTTGTCGTCATTGCGAAGTTCTTCACTGGTATTGCTAAAGACTTCTATAGAGACACCTTGAGTGTTGTGATAGTGAATCACATTGAGAATCATAAAGTATTCATCGAGAGTTGGAGCCTTAACAGTGATACTGGCAGCACCGGCCAACTTAAGGCATAAAAATACACTCTTGGCTGTTGCTCCTGGAACACTCTTGGCCCCAATGATTACAAATTTACGGTAGGTCTTTTCATTGTACTCTTCAAAGCTACTAGGAACTTCCATATGTTCGATGGATATACGATAGTCATTGTCTAGAAAACGACCATAACTGGCTAGAGTACTAACAAGTCCAATCTCAGGGTTAACGATCCATTGCTTGGGCATATGTAAGACTGCAACCTTTCTCTGGAGCATTTGTAGCTCGGCCTTCCAGAACAAGTACGGGATCACCCCATAGACTTTCCTGAAAATGGCCCATATCCTCAGTAAGAACAAAAGGACAACTCCACACGTTAGCCAGATCAACAAATCCAATGATTCCACTTTCCTTATAGTTTACTGGTTGCTGTGTTAGAGGTTCAACTAGCTTGACCGCCATCCAGTGGGGATTGTGATAGTTGGGTCCTTCAAGACTATTCCAACAGTAGAGTTGGCTACTGAGCTCACTCATACTGTATTCACGAATAAGGTTCCATTCTGGGATACCAAAGAACTTACCACAGGCCTCTGTAAGAGTTTCAGGGGAGATCTTGATGTCTCGTCCCTTCCAGCCTCCAGTTTCCAATAGAATACTTCCAGTGGGAAGTTTAAGATCTTCTAGATCTTTCAGGGTCTTGAGTTCCTGCATAAGGTCATAGAAGGCCAGACTGGTACCAAATAGTATTACGGGGTGCTCTTCATCTCGTAGATTTTCAATCTGCTCACGAATCATCTCATGGTTATCAAAACCAAACCATTGCTCTCGTAGTCCACGGTAGTCTAGTTGGTCTGCTACATACTGCATCATATAGAATAAGCTACTATTGGGAAGTGTAGGACTCAATAGCACCACTCGATACTGAGGCCCCACTGAGTCTAGAATCATAGTGCCAAGACCCTTAAGGATAGCAAGTCGGTAGGGCTCAGTGCTATACATACGGTGTTTGCTCTTGTCGCCTACTGTAGTGCCACTACTGTGGAACTCTACTCCAGGAAACGGCATAGTGCCTTCAATTTCAAGTCCTACATCACTGTATTTGTATTCTGAGATAGGCATAAGAGGAATCTTGTTCCAGTCGTCCAACTCACCAACATCATACTTGGCATATACTGGGTTATATTGACGGTGTAGATTGTAGAGTGCTAGAGCAACTTCATTGAACTCTTCTTCATAGTTTCCATCTTCAGTGAGGGGATTCTGAATAAAGTTCTCTACTTTTTCTACTACTAGATTGATTTCTTTACTCTGCATTGAGTCTCCGTCCTAACTTGGGATCCCGCCACAGGGTACCCTGCAACCATCTATCTTTAATGGTATTGAGTTCTAGTTCATCCATCAACTTTTCTAGTTCTTCACGGTACTTGAAGTCTTCAGGGTGCACTGGGTTAAACTGGATAGTGCCTAGTGGAGGAAAGGGAATGTCATCAAGACCAGTAAGCTCCACTAGCTTGAAGGCCTTCTGAACCGTGTCAATGTGGTCCACTATCTTGGGGTCCTCACTTTTGAGAACATTCCAAAGAGTTCCATGGTCTTCAATGAGTTTGCGAGCTTTCTTGGGTCCAATGCCGGGAACTCCATCAACATTATCCCCACGATCACCAGTGAGTGCCCAGATCTCAGGGAGTCTCTGTGGCTCTACCCCCCATTCCAACTTTACAGATTCTACATCATGAATCTTTTCTTTGTTGTTTTTGCTCTGGCCTAGACTGGGTTTGATGACAATGGTATTGTCTCGGACCAGTTGGTGGATGTCATGATCGGCACTGATAATGACTACATTCTCAAAACTAGGGCCAAAACTTACTGCTGCCTTAGCAATAATGTCATCGGCCTCTACGTTGTTGAGCTTGAGATAGGGAATACCAATCTTGTGGCAGAGTTCAAAAAAGAGTTCTAGTTGAGGGCGAAAACTACTCTCTACCTCATCTTTGTTCTTTTCTTTGCTTCGAACTCTATTGGCTTTGTATTGAGGGTCAATGGCCAATCTCTTGCTGCTACGTCCATGGTCGAAGGCAATGAGTACATGAGTGGGTTCATATCTACGAATCATATTGGCCACTGTCACTAGTGCACCATAGACTCCATAGGTTTCTACCCCACTGGCATTTTTAAGGTCATGTCTTTTGAGTCCACTGTAAGCACGAATAAAGATGTTGTGACCATCTACCAATAGTAGGGTCTTTTTCTTAGGCATAGAGGTCACTCAAACGATAGTAGTAATAGTCTGCTTGATCTGAAGGCATATAGTTTTTCCATTCACTAAATGGAATCTTACAAGCTGTAAGATAGCAGGCCACATTCCAGTGTGCAATCTTGAGTCGAGCACCTTTGAGCACTGAATGGAAGTCTTGTGGCTTCCAATCCTTATTGCGTCCAAACTGTATAGGGCCTGTAGTCTTGAAACGAGTATCACAAGCCCAAGGAGCTGTAGTGTCATGGCTGCCTGCTATAAGACGAACACCCTCAAAACGATCTTTTCTCATAAGGTAGTACATCTCTTCTACTTCTAGAGTGCCTAATAAGTGTACACTGTCCTCTAGAAAACTATTGTTGGCAGTAAACTGTTCTAGTGCAGTGAGTCGGTTACTCCAAGGAAACACTCGATGCTCTGCTTGATTGACTACAATACGAGTATCATAAGTTACCCCTATTGAATCTACACCATTCATAAACCAAAAGTGATAAGTGTCTACAAAGTCGTCGTAGGTAGTGGCTTGATTAACAGCCATGAACTTACCCTTATAACCAGCATCCTTCATCTTTTTCATGAACTTGATTCCACGTTTCTTGGTTTTTTTGTTGTCGTGGAGTACATCAGGAAGGATAAGGATTTCAGGATTTAACTGTCCGGCTAGATAGGCCAGTCGGTATCCACCTTGCCCAGAACCCAGTTCATCAGCACCGTTGTCAAGGATTAAGTCACTATACCCACGATACTGCTCAATGGTATTGGCATCATTCATTTCATGGGCCAATGCATAGCCTGGTGAAGTGGTCTCTAAGTGGGCAAATGGGGCACCAAGGTAAAGTTTCATCTTACTCTTTCTTACTAGACCTATATATTATAGGCTTTTGTTTTCTCTTTCAAGTCGTTCACGTTCTCTACGACGTTGATAGGCAGCATTGGGATCTGGGTATTCCATGTGGCCTTGCTTGGTACTTAGGAACACTCGATCTAGGTCTGGATTGAATTTGGGCCACTTGGGGAAATTCCATTCACGACTTTCATAAATGTCTTTGGCAGTTCTACTGTGGTCATTGAGGCCAGCCTTTACAAATTCATCAGCAAACTCAAAGCAATCTCGAAACTCCACTGGGTCCACTGTACCAGCAAAAGTTCGAAACTCTACAGTTCCATACTTGAACATAGAACGAATATTAATGCCGGCTCGTACAATGCCGATGCTGTAGAGGTAACGTTGACGTTCTTCGTTCCATTGAAAGTGTCGGTCATAAAATTCTTTGGGAGTGGTGGCCTGCAATATGTTGGCTGCTCGGTTGGGTGGCACTCGTGCCTTACTCCAGTATTTGCGTTGACGATTAAAGTTCTTGGCCAACTTGAGTTCCTCAGGGTCTGGAAACTCTTCAGCAGTGGGAACTTCACGGGCCAACATCTCAAAGTAAACAAAGTCCTGATTGTCTTGACCATACTGGAATAGATGCTTGAGTGCTTCTACATCTTCCACTAGTCCGGGTACTCCAATGTGAATGTGGGTGCTATTGCGATACAGCACTACTGGATTGAGTAGAGAGTGTAAGGCTTGAAAAGCTTGCACTTGTTCCTCAATGGTATCCGTAGGCTTGGTGTTGATTTCTCCACCAAAAGTGTCTCGTTTGCCAGTGGGGTCAATGGCCATACCATTACTATTCATAATGGTGGTTTCGTCCTTGTCCCATACTCCATACTGTTCGGGGATAGGTGTAGTGCGATCTACATCACTCCACTCAAGCTCAGCTCCGTAAGTAAACTTATTGTACATAGCGTATATTATAGATTACACTAGACAAGAATTGGCAACTTGCTCTACAAATTTTATTTGAGCAAGATTCTTGGCTTTACACTCAAGCTGAATATCAAACTGATCACTAAAAGACCAGGCCCAATCATTGAGAGCATTATTCCAAAAGTAATCACTATGGGCTCTAAGCTTCATACGATTCATACCGTCCATAGCAATTAAGGCAGCATGATCAGGTAAGACATTGGGATCATGATCTACTAGTACATCTTCACGGGGACTACTAAAGTGGATGACAGGACGACGAGCACCTCGCCAGCTATCAACTATACGACCTACACGAGGGTCATCAGGCTGGATAAACTCACCAGTTTTGACCCAATGGTGATGAATATCCAAAACTAGAGCACAGTGGTCTACAAGTTTAAGACTTTCTTCAATGCCCCAGTTGGTCTCACTATTTTCAATGGTCATAGTGTTCTGGACGATGGGAGTAAGATGGGGAATAACATCAATAATGCCTTGAGCACCTAGTTGCCCAGCAATATGGACATTCATTTTAATATCTTGGAAGTCCCGACCATAGCCCATCATATGAATCATATCACCATGGTACTCCATCTCATCAATGCTACGTTTTACCACATCAGGACGGTGACTAGCAAGTACAGTAAACTCACCAGGGTGGAAGCTAAGTCTTACTCCATACTGACGAGCCAACTTACCAATACGTTCAAAACCATCTTCAAGGATACGAACTATACCGGGCTTACGGTAGAAGGTATGCCACTCAGGTACAGTATAGAAAGGCAGTACATCACTACCAATACGAACCATACGATAGATGGGTTCTCGTTGACCCACTCGTTCCACCAAGAGTTCTACACTCTTGAGGTTATGCTCTACTATAGACTTTAACTTGACGTCAGCTTTATGCTTGGCCTTATTGGCATTCATCCAAGTTAGGGTAGTGCCTCTAGTGCTAAGTGCTCTAGCAGCAGCACCTTCAGGAATACCATTAATCTGACCCTCATGGTCAATCCACTTGCAACAAAATCCTACTCGTTTTTCCATACTCACTAATATATTCCTTACTCATAGACAAAACAACTTAACTGAAATTTACAACTCTAATCCACATTCTGAGCAGATGATGCAGAAAGAATCAGTGAGGCCCCAGATGTGGGTGCACTCTGAATGTCTACGTCTGTCGTATAGTTCTTTACGAGTTTCTTTGCACATCTTGACAATCTCTTCTTCAGTGTAGTCGTCATCACTCATCAGTTTCTTTCCACACCATAAGCAACCAGGCTGTCGGTAGCCAAGTGCTGAGAACATTATGTCATGCTTTCCAAATAGGCAGCGTATATGCATTACTCGTCGCTTTATACTGTAATAGATTTTGTTCATAATTTTACTCCACAAGTAGGGCAGAACTTAAAGCCAATTATATGTTGTATCTGACTATTGTCTTTATACACTTTTCCATAGATTGGGTGTATACACTTTGATGGTGCATTTTCATCAGCTTCTCGCCAGACATAATCAGCATAGCTTTCTTCAGAGTTCATGACTTGCCTCGTTTCCATAGTGGCTTAGTATCGACTTCTAAGAATAATTCAAAGTTCAATATTCTCAGTGTCAGACTCTTGCCCCTCTTGGTCCAAAAGACTTCTAGGTTTAGACCAAATGTATGTCTATCAAGATGACAAGAGAAGTAGCAATTGTATTTCTTGGTTTCTATCGACTTAAATAGTAGTTTCATAGCTTGTACCCATTGCCGTCATTGAACTCATCAATGATCTCACTGAACCTGGTGTAGGCATCATGGGTGCCTTCATAGTAGCCACGATAGTATTCTGTATTGGCTTCTTCACTGAGTGGGTCAGGCCGTTCCAATCGATTGACATAGACACTAAATCGTTCATCAATGACTTGTAGCACTAGTTCTTCTAGACGATTTTGCATCATCTTTAGTTCTTGTCGTTGTTCTCTGTTCATAGACTAGGCCTCTTGTAAAAAGTAACATAGAAACTAAATAGGGGGAGAGTGATGTCTAGACTCCAAGTATTGCCGCTATGGTAGACAGAGACTCCTAACCCAAAGTGGTGGCCAAATTCTACCCAGCCTTCACGATACCACTTTTTGCCATGCTTGAAAAATTCAAATGCCATTACTTGTCCTTTTTGGCTGCTTCTCGTTCAGCAGCTCCATCACGAACCAAATAGAGTCCTCTACGCACCTTGACAAAATAGTCAGGATTGTCTTTGATGGACTTGAGTACAGTGTCGTAGCTGGCATCTAGAGACTTGACCAGTTCATTGGTGCCGAACTCTTTGCCTAGGTTTTTGTCTACCCACTCTTTGAGTTGCTGGGTCTTGTCTTCACGAACTCGTTTTTCATGGACCACTACTTCACCAGTGAGTTCTTCAATCAGTGTCTTGCCTACCATATGACTCACCAAAGCATCAACTACATTGAGTCGTTCTCTAGTGGCTTTGTCAATGACGGCTAGAGCCCGGTATCGTTCTTGGGCTTCAAGTATTTTTTCTTCCATGTTTCTATTTCCTTACTAAAAAAATCATCTAACCTATCTAGGTCTGTGGGCACTACTTTAATTTTAGTGGTCTTCTTGAGGCTCTTCAACCCATCTTTGAGTAGTCCGTCGATCTCAAGTTGGTAGTCTTTGTCGGTGGGTCTAGTTCCATCACCCTCTACTTCACGATCAGTGACTGGAATATAGTAGACGGCATCCCAGTAATTGTTGTACTCCCACTCCATCTCCATCTGACACACTCTTAGGGTATGCCAAGCATCTAGATCTCCCTTAGTGCGAGCTTTGTGAAGTTGATAGCTGGTCTCGTCCATGGCCCACCGTTCACTGATGACTATATCAGCACCAATGGCTCCCTTAGACAACATCATTCGTCGTCGTTCATAGATGCATGCAAGTTGGAATCCGTTTTCTTCAGGGGAGAGTAGACATTCACCACCACTTTCAGTACCACGACCCCAAGACAAAACAGATCTCGTGCTACTGCCCAGAATAGTGATGCCGAGTCCAGGAATTTCTTCTTCAAGTTTCCTCCATAACAATTTACTTACAGTGGTCTTGCCGACCCCGTGACTTCCAGTGAATGCGATTCTCATGTATTGCCTTTGCGATATTTTTTACGATGCTTTTTAATGGGTTCTCTAAAGGCATCCACTCTCAGTACTATCAGTCTAAGTTGACGATCGGTCATCTTGTTCTGTCTTCTAAGAGCATGTGCTATTTTAAGTATATCATCAAGACTGAATTTTCTCAACCCGCCTCCAGCACTTCTACGAATCACTAAAGGTTCTCCATTGGCATCTGTAAGATAGCCCAATACCTCTTTGCGACGAAAAGCCTCAGGAGTCAAGTCAAAAAATGCAGCAGCCATACCTATAGTGAACACTGGGTCATCGTCTTTACGGACATGACGTTGGTTCTTATTTGGAGTTTCGGACATAGAAGGCAGTGCGAGTCTTACCAGGTGCAGCAGCCTTTACAATCTGCTCCATGCCAATGTTGCCTTTGGCCAGTTCTCGTTCCAAGGCTTCTTCATTGATCTCTCGAACAATGCTTTGCTTGGTGGTGGTCTTGCCGTCAGGGTAACTGGTGGTAACTACAGTCTCTACGACATTGATTATAGAATTAAACTGATCGGGTTCTAGGACTGTTTCTAAGAGATCTACATCTACTGCCAGTTTATTGCCACTGACTTCTTTACTGAGCTTGACTCCATATTCATGGCAGTAAAGGTAGCCGCTTTCAGTGGTGTGATCTTTGCCTTCAATGTCTAAAGTGACATTGATGACGTCAGTGGTGTACTTTTTGAGTGCATCGGCTCGACCAGTGAGAATGTCTTGTGCTGCTCGGACCAAGAGTAGCTCCGTAGTGAGTACATTGACTTCACTAGGAATCAAAGGATAGACCTGATCAATGGGAGTCATACCTAATACTGAAAATAGGTTACCAAAGATTTCATCGGCACCAGCAGCAATGATGTCGGTTGCTCCACGTCGTTGGATTTCACTACGACTGGGCAGTTTTAGGTCAGTACCAGGAAGTAGTCCTTGGTAGACGGGTTCTGTTACTTCTAACTTATTTTCCATTTTGTTTATCCTTCTTACTAGTCTATGTAATATAATATAACTGTCTCAGCTGTATCAACTCGAAACCTTAAATTTTTTCTACTCGATGAGTGCGAGTGGTGACCGTCCACAATGGTCCACCTACTCCCAATGCTGTAACTGCACTGCGTTTTGCTGCTTCAATTACTTCACTCTTGATCCATGGACCCTTGTTGCCTAGACTACCCAATGCTTCACTCTGGCCACTGCCTATAGCATAACGTCCACTAACTGGGACGGTTACACCAAAGTCTTCATCAATGACCACTAAGTTGTTGTCCCAGGCCATGATGAGGGCTCCATCAAAACTCTCAGTCTTTTTAGACACCAATAGAGCTCCATGTAGGGACAAGCTCTCTCTAATGCGAGGCACTACTTCTTTGATGACAAACTCTTCTGGATCAGTATTGCTACGGTAATAGGGCCAGTCAGTCCAGTATCTTACTATCTGCATGGCTCTTATACTGCCACAGCCCCCAAAGATGAAACTATGTTCTTCTGAGACCCACAACTTGCTGAAGCCGTCATTGTCTTTGGTAAAGTCATGAGTGACTTCTGAGTCACCAACAATGACTACACCATCACCTTTGGTTATGGCTGCAGCAATAACTGTCATCAGTAAGTTTCTCCATCAGATATTTCATCTAGTGACTCTTCTAGGACCACGTCAGGAGTTGCTGTAGGAGGGGTCTCCATAAGACTCTCTACCACAGTTTTGAACTGGGGGCCTACAACTTCGTCCCAGAGGTAGCTAAAGGTCTCTTGGGGGTCATTGCCGTCAATTACTACTTCACAACCCACTTCTGGCTTGATCCAATCCCATTCACCACGAGCATTCTTGACTTGTAGACTGGCTCCGACACTTACTGTTAGTTTTAGTTCCATGGTTTTATGTTATAGGCTGGTTGGTTCTAGTTCAAGAAAATTTCTTGAAATTTTTTCATAACTGGTTCAGGCCTAAAAGGGTCTACTATTGTTTTGTAGTCTCCAAAATCATATCCCTCTTGCAACAGTGAGAGTTTGGCCATTAAGTCAATGGGTCCATCATAAAGACTGTCTTTGCCTTCTAAAAATAGTCGATGATTACCATCATGGCCGCCACTCCATGAAAACACCGGTTTGTTCTGAAGCATAAACTCACTAATGGCCAACCCAAAGCTCTCTCCATTGCTACGTCCATGTATCATAGCATCAGTTGTACTAATGTAGTTTGATTTTTTCTGGGGGTCTTCGATGGTGCCTACGAAGAGGAAACTAGGGTGATGTGTAAACTGATAGGTATTGACAAATACAAAATGATAGTTGGGATTTTGATCTGCAAAAGAAATCAATGCTTCATGTACCCAAGGTAGATCAAAAGTCGAAAGTCCACCATAACGTCCAATTACAATTTTGTCTTCTAGTTCTGCTGCTTCACGAAACTGCTGCCTAAATTCTGGGTCTGGTTCGGGTAGTTGCACTATATGGGGAACCCAGGGATACTGACTCTGAGTAATCTTTTCGCTGAGCCACTGTGAGACATAGGCATAGACATCCCCATGAGGGTCATGGTCCTGAAAGACACAGTGTACTACGTTTTTAATATTGGGAACTAGTAGTCCATCATTGGAACCTGACTTTATAAAGTAGGCTACATCTATTTGGTTCTCTTTGCAGTAAGAATATAGTTGCTCACGATTAGAGTAGTCTACAACTTCATAGTCTTGTTGAAGATGGGTAACTACTTCTTGCTCATTGCCACCATCTTGAAAATAGTCCAATGAAGCATCATAGGCAAGTACACTTTCATTGCCTAGTAGGGTACGGTTATAGTGAGCATAGTCTCTCAACGCCACTGTAGTGCCACGGTAGTTGAGTGTATTAGTGTGAAATAGTATCTTCATAGTGGGCCGTGATGGATTTGAACCACCGTACCGTTAGGAGCTGGTTTACAGCCAGCCGCATTTGTCCGCTCTGCCAACGACCCTTAATCACAGCAACTATCCCGCCAGCCACATTTTCTGCACTTGTAGTGAGCATGCTCTTCATGTAGTTCCTCACCACATTGTGGGCATTCAGAAAAGGTAGCCAGAGGGTTATTGTCCATGGTGGATGATGAGGGACTCGAACCCCCGACCGCCTGAGTGTAAATCAGGAGCTCTACCAACTGAGCTAATCATCCATTTGTACCCTGAGTGGGACTTGAACCCACACATCTTTCAATACTAGGACCTAAACCTAGCGCGTCTGCCATTTCGCCATCAGGGCTTGTACTGCTTTATTACTTGGTACCCCAGGAGGGATTTGAACCCCCGGCCTTGAAGGTAGAAACTTCCTGCTCTATCCACTGAGCTACTGGGGCCCGGTACCATTGCCTGCCGTATAGGAATTGGTCTGGATTCCATTGGCTTGCAGAATTTTTAATGCTTGTGTATACTGTGGGTTATACATACCACCGACTTTGGGACTGGCCTGTCGTATAACAGACAACACCCACTGATGATTACTAGAGTCATTGTTGAAGGCAGCAATGTAGTGAGGGCTGGCTGGAATACCGGCCAATGTCAACATTGTCTTGGCTGCCCATTTGAGATCTGCCATTAGTTCTCCTTGTAAATATTCATGATTTTTTAATTTGAGACACTAAGTGAAAAACTAAAAGTATCAGCAAGACAGGCCACAACAAGGAGATGACCCAGGCACTGCTTAGATCTTGTCGTTCAATGAACTTTTCTTTCTTTTGAACCCAGACCAGCTGCCCGACAAAAGACAACAGCACCATCACTAGATATACTATTACAATTGACATAAGTGCTCCCATCTGGATTCGAACCAGAACCTCAAGGATTAAAAGTCCCGTACACTGCCGTTATGCTATAAGAGCTTGACTCCTTAGTATAAAGGCTAGTTCTCGATTTCTTCAACTCGTTCGTCACAGTTGCAGTACCATACAAAATGACGTCGAAAAGCTTCACGACGACATACAAGGCAGTGCTTAGTGCCGTCTCGTTCACTCTCTACTTCAGTCTTGTGCACCATTATAGTTCCTTAATAAAATGTGCTAGTTGTTCTTGATTATTGAGTATGTAGTCTGGGTAAGACTCATCAATAGGTACAGTCTTGAGTATAACTTGTCGTCGGCCTAGAACATCTTCATTGTTTTCAAGTCGTGTCTTGATTTGACTGAGAACTTCTTCATTATTGAACTCTGAGTGTGCATAGTCTTTAATTTTTTGCTGTACAGCTTCTTCACCGCCAAGGTAACTCCAATGCCAGCCGGCATCCTGTAGAGTAGTTTGATGGGACTGATGTCTATCCATTCTTAAATCTTCAGCACCAATCGAGTTGTAAAGATCTACCCCACAAATCTTAGTGCCTATCCAATGCTCTGTAGTGTTCTCTACATTAAGATAGTATTGATAGAGTTGTTGCTCTAGTCCATAGACAGTGTCTAGCTTAAAGTGATCTTTGAGCCAAAGAACGGCTTGGGGGTTAGGTACTTCATCAAGATCACTAGTAATGACCATACTGTCATGATCATATGAATCTAGACTTATATGATGGTTTCTTTGATAACGTTCACGGCCCCAGGTGTCCAAATGCTCTGGAAAGTCAATGGTGATTACTTTTAGCTTGGGATGACTGTAACGGTCTCCCAAAACTTCCTTGGGGTTGCCCTGGTGTGTCTTAGTTGACTCTATAATATAAAATACATCTACTACATCTTGTAGAATGCTGATGCGTAGGTCCAATAACTCAATCTGGTTATTGAAAGTAACTATGTCAATAATCTGCATTAGGGCTTCTTTAGTTCCCAGACTAGGTGGTAGTGCACCTGTGGGTCCCAATACTGAGCTTGTAGCTGAAATTTTCCTACAAAACCATAGTCATGCCCAAAACTAAGTAGGTCTCCTTCAATAAAATAGCCAACTGTAGCTTCAGTGATGAAGTTCACATGGGTAGGGTCTTGGAAGGCTTGGCTGTAGGGCACTGCTGGAGTATGTGCCTTAAAGACACCACCAGGCTTGAGCACTCTATAGACTTCACTCATTAATTCAATGAAAGGAGCTCTACGTTCTCCATCAATGTAGAGAAGTCGTGGGACATGCTCTACAAAATCATAACCGGTTACATAGTCAAAGAAATTATCGTCAAATGGAATTCCCCCAGTAATGATGTCTCCAGTACGAATATTGGGATTACCAAAATCCATTATGTCTAGGCCATAGACTTCAGAAGCATTTAATGGGTTGCGGGGATTTCTGCCACAACCAAGATCTAGTGTACGAGTTACTTTTTCCACTGGATTTGGTCTTTCTTGAGAAGTTGGGCACTCTTACTCTTGTTGGCTGCCTTCTTAAACAAACTAACCCAACTCTCACAGATAATGTCCCAGGTGTGGTCCTGTACCCAACTTAAAGCATTGTCGGCTCTACGACGAGCTTCTTCTGGGTTGTTCTTGATTTCAAGAATGGCATCAGCTGCTTTTTCAACATCCATTAAGGGACGAATACGATCATTGTCGTTGTCCTTGTGAACCCACATACTGGGATTAGCACCACTAGGGATTTTCCAACCACGGTCGTCACCAAGTATCTCTGGGACACTGGTATTGTCTGGGGCAACCACTGGTAGTCCTGTAGCCATTGCTTCAGTAATGCTTAGGCCCCAACCCTCACCATGGGTAGTGGTTAGATAGCAGTCACTGGCATTGTAGACTTGATTGACAAACTCAATGGGAAAGCCCATATGTGCACTAAACTGTTGGGGGTTAGGCAGAGTCCAGTCTACCCCAGGCTCTAGTCCAAAGTTTTGAGCAATTTTAAGTATACTGCCACCAAAGTCAGTTTCTTGAGTGTGTAAGTAGAATAGAATGTCGTCATGACCTCTATCTTTGAGTTCTCTAAGAACCATAAAGGTACGACTTAGGTCTTTGCGACTCTGATTGCGGTTAATGTTGGTGACAATGAACTTGTCTTTGAATGGAGGAAAGACAAGTTCTTTAATACTCTTCTTATCATCGAGAGGATGAAAATCTTGAATATTAGTACCATGAAAGATAACATCATGACAGTCAGCAGCAACACCGATGTACTTTTTACTTTCTTGACGAGCATAGTCAGTGTAGGCAACAGGAAAGTCAAAGCTAGCAACACACTGTTGTACCCACTCTGCAGGAGGAGTACAGTCAAATGGGTAGTAGAAGATGGTACTGAAAGGAGTCTGCTTGTTTCTCTGAATTTCCAGAATTTTTTCTACAATGGGCAATACAATAAAAGTGTCCTGAATAATGAATACTACATCGTACTCTCTAGAAGCTAGGTGGTCTAGAAATACCTGCCGGCCATGGTAGTCTTGGTAGGGTCCTTGCATTCTAAGTGCACTGATGGCAGGCCATACATTACCAGGCCACTTGTTGACATCATAAGGCCCACCATCATAGTTGATACCGACAATGTCCAGCTCATAGTTGCCAGTGCTGTCTAGATGCCTCATAATGTTACTCATTACCGTACCAAAACCGGTACCAGCACAGTAATCACCCCAAGCCAAAACTCTAGTCTTTGCCATTATAGTTTACTCCAATCACGTGGTGTTAGACTACTATTATTATAGGGTACAGAATAAGTTTCGTTAAGACTTCTATTGCAGCTCCCCCACTTGGACTGGTAGTAATGCTGACCTTTAATTGAACTAAGAGGTTTAGTGAGCTTTTGTGTAGTTTGATGACGTAGGTGTAAGTAAGGAACTTTGCTGTAGATTTTACTGAGACCCAGTAAGTGTATGCGATATTTCATATCAGTGTCTTCCCACCATGCTGGATCAAAGTTTTCATCAAATGTCCCACATCTTTCAAAAAAGTCAGGCTTGACCATAAAGCAAGAGTAGACTTGATCTTCAGTGTGCTCTACTTCAGCAAGTTCAGTTCTCCACATTATCTCATCAGAATCTGTTCCTTCATCATGAACATCTGTGGGAAATAATATTACAGATGAATTTTGATCTTTTTCAAATTCTTCAACCATGTCGTCAATAGTGCTGGGTCCAAACAAGACATCATCATTGGCTACAATGATATAGTCACATTGCTTTTCCATGGCTTGATGTATGCCTTTATTAAATGCTTGTGCCAGTGGTACTTGATAGCGATATTGAGGCTGAACAAACACTTCAATGTCATGTTGACTACGTGCACTATAAATCATATCGAGTGCCTGATCAAAATTGTTGAGAACGGGTACCACTAATCCAATTTTCATAATTTTCCTATATGTAGAATGAAGTCTTTTTACGCCAGGCCACTGTTAGTCGTACAATTTCTTGTTGACGTGCCACTGTAGTATTGTTATAGAAGCTTTCAGGAGTAACTACAACGATATTGCGTTCTCTACGTATCTTCTGTCTCTGGTCTTCTGTTAGTCCACCCCATACACCATAACGTTCATGATGTAATGCATACTCTAGACAGTCGGTACGCACTGGGCACTCAGTGCACAAGTCTTTAATGACACTGGTTACAGGTTCCCCTCGTTCGGGGAAGAATAAATTGAGAGGTACACCCCTACAGATGGCATCATCTTGCCAACGATAGTCTGGTTTGTTTTCGAGCATGCTCATAATGTTATATGAAAACATGGAGAAGGGGCGGCCCTGGGAGGAGCTAGATAAAAGCTACGACTCCCAGGACCACGGCCGGGTGGGTTAGTGGAAGGACCCGGCAATACAAACATCTTACGATGTCGTATCACTAACCCTAACTCTCCAGTTAGTTTACATTGTCCTTTCGGTTAGAATACTCTTCTGCCTGCTGTAGCTGACTGATGATATACTCTACATAACCTTCTACTTCACTGACATCACTGTTGCTGTGATCCATAGAGATAATCATACCCACTAGAGTAGTGTGATTTTCACCACTAAGCAAATAGTCCATCAACTGAGTATGGATGATGTCATACTTGTTGACAGCAGGATGCTTTTTCTTGGCTTCTATTTGGGCTTTGGTTCGCTTAATTGCTGTTGCCATTTCTATCTTTTCTTTCTCTTCACCAGCCACCCTCACAACCATTTTGGTCGGGAACGTAGCCATTCGAATTAATCTTCTTGGCTATTGCCACTTGTTGCTGTGGAGTTGCTAATCCCGCATTTGGAGCATATTGCAACCCACCGTATGCTTCCCATACATAATTGCGAAAGCCAAGGCCACCGCTAAAGTATGGACCTTGCACTTTCCAATTTCCACCCTGCTCACAGATGGCAACTTTTTGCCATTTTCTCATGTCTTCAGCTGTGACCCCATCTGGTATTGATGGAGGTGGAAATATATGGTGTAATTCATTTACTGCTTGTACTACTGTTGTGGATACTACTAGATTCGTTTGCTTTGTTTCAGGACTACCACCGGCTGGAGTAGCAGCTGTTAAGATACTGGCCGATAATAGACTTGCGATAAAAATTACGCGTTTCAAGATTTTCCTATCTCTCTGCTTACATAACTATCTGTGCAATAGGCATCGGTTTCCTTTCTTTCTGTTGATAAGAGTATAGTGGGGGATACAACTGTAAATCAAGTCCCGAAGATTAATCCTCGAGGGCCAACATTGCCAATGTCTATCGTGTCTTCCATGTTGGATAACTCATCGGCCACACCACGGATTGATTCAGCCTCTCTACGTCTCCGTAGGACTTTAGCATCCACTCGCTCTTCGATGGTGTTAGTGGCCACAGGACGGTAAATCCAAGTATGCGAAATACCCTTACTTTTACTGTCCGCTCGATTGATACGATCTTTGCGTTGCTTGTACTCTGCATAGGTTCTTGGTACTTCAATGTTCCATAGGTACGGGGCATATAGGTTTAGTCCTTCCTGACCAACATCACTAGTTAACAATACTGCAGGCCCTTTGGCTGCATTGAAAGTTTGAATATTTTTCTGTACTTCTTCATCTCTCATCCCCACTCCCCAGATGGGAAGGATGGGTACATTCTTGAACTTGTTTCTAAGAGCTTCTAGGTAGGGAAATAGAGTTCCATTGGTCCAGAAGGTAAACAGTACAGCTTTATCACCATTGTCAAAGTAGTTTTCCAGTTCACTCTCAATGAGTTGGTACTTGGCACTGTTTTCTGTCTTGAGATGCTTGCCGTAGACTTCTACAATTTCTTTGGCTAGTTTGCTTTCACTCTTGGCCAACCCTTCAGTGGTGTTGCAAATCATTCTAAGAACATCTACAGCACTCCAACCTGTCACTGGATTGTCTGGGTCATAGTTTTCTTGAGCCACTCGTTCTGCAAAGTCATAGATTTCACGATCAATGTCTGAAAGTTCATAAGTGATCTTTTTGGGCATACTCTCTGGAAACTGACGAGCAATCAAAGGATCACTCTTCATGGCTATATGAGTCCAGTTTTCATGACGTTTGCCCAGTAGTGGTAGTTTGGTGTGATCCCACTTTTTGACCACTAGTTGCTGAGCATAGTGTGGCCCAAAGTAGTCGAACTCTAGTCCATACTCTCTTTTAAATTCATCAATTTTGAGATCGCTTACCCCAGGAATTCCAGGACTAATGGCAGTAAAGATATTGCGAATGTTAAGAGGACTAGTAGTGTAGGGAGTGGCTGTAAGACCCAGTACACTAGTGATCTCCCCTTCACGATTGGTGAGTTTTTCAAATCCTTCACCGAGGAGACTGACTCCACTATTGATTTTCTGAGCTTCATCAATGACAACTAGGACTCTCTTTCCCTCAACCATTTCCAATACCTGTAGTAAATCAGTGCGACCATAATCCAAGACTCGACGTTTGCCACCTTTAGGCTTAATTAGACTAGGACCACGAACCTTTTCATAATTGAGCACTAGCACTTGACTGTCGTCCTGCTGATACATTTTGTGACGTTTGTCTCTGGCAAGATCACCAACTCTATTGACCGAGAGGTAGGTCATCTTTTTGAACTCTTGCTCCCAGTCGTACTGCTTAATCTTTTTGCAAAACACCAGGACTTTATCGATCTTGCCCTCGTCAAACTGACGTTGAGCTGTAAGGCAACTCAGTAGTGTTTTACCGGCTCCTGTATCCCACTGTATAAGAATTCGATTAAAATCTGAATTTTCGAGTTGATTGTATACAAAGTTCAAACCTATATTTTGATATATAAATAATTCATTATTAGCCAGGAAAGGGCTTCTAACCTCAAAAGATTCGGTTAAACCTGAACGATACTTATTATATAACAATGCTGCTCGATCATCTACAAATTCTAGCTGGTAGCCATTCTGATCCAAGTAGGCTTCAAGCTCAAGTAATCGATCACGATTGCGTAAGGTACCATAGTTATCCAAAAGCTCACGGTTGGCAAAGCCCTGGTCTAGACTGCTAAAGCGCAGCACTCCATTGAGAGTGGCACTGGTCTCTACGTAGACAGTTTGATTGTCCATGGCTATATTTTATAGTGAGACTATGAAATAATCAACAAATTTGATTAAAATCAATGACCCTAGGTGGGGTAGTAGGAGTTAAAAATTCCCATCATGACTGCAATGTCATACCCAGCTGGATGTAGTTGATGTGGCAGCTGGAACAATGGCCTTTGGTTGGGACTACGACGCCAGCTAATCTCATTGGTCTTGCTATCTCCTATGTATTGGATGGGTGTAGTGCTGTAAAGAGGGCTTTGAGTGTAATTGGGAATAATACTCAATGCTGATAGAGTGCTGTTGTCTTGTAGAAAAGTGGCTCTAAATTGAACTTGATTGCTATTTGCATTAAATGCCACTGTTGCATCTGGATCATTGACTCCATTAACTACATAGTTCCATTGACTGCCACTTGAAGTAGTGTACTCAAAAGTAAGTGGGTTGTAAAAGATGCCAAACAGTGCAATCTGGTAGAGTTCAGCAGTGGAAGTTGTCTGAGTAACCTTGACCGTAAAACTACCATAAGTGGTACTAGCATTAGTGAGAGTAAATGGAACTTCCAAATCCATCCAAGTCTGTACCGGTAGTCTAGTAAATTGCCTATTGGCCAATTCTACACTGGTTCCAGTAGTGGTGTAGCCGATCAAGCTGACTCTATAAGTTCCAAAACTGGTTTGAGGTAGGAAGATGCGTGCTGTTGCACTAAGTCTCATCCCTAATGTACGCAGTGGGTTGGTATAGACTGCACTAGTCCCCAAAAAGTAACCACCACTAGACAGCACTGGTGCACCACTAGTGACAATCCTAAAGTCCACTCTAGTGGTGTTGGTGGGTTGCTGAGTGGTGTAACTGATTTGCTGAGAACCCGTTAGTGTTGTCTGGGACCCGCTAAAAGTAGTAATTCCATTAGCTCCACTATAAGACACTACTGGAATTACTGAACTACTAGTACCTGATGCAGCAAACAAGAAGGTGTAGCTACCATTGTTGGCAGCCACCACTTGAGTTGGGCTACCAAAAGTGCTTCCACCCATTGGAAAGTTACCGAGAGCTGAATTCCAGGGGCTAGTGGCATTGTTGTTGAGGTAGACAGGAGTTACTCCACTGTAGGTAACTGTAGTGGCTCCAGTGATGGTGGTCCATCCAGAAGTAAGAACAAATTTAGCTTCATCAGTGGTAAGTAAGTTGGTGCTTCCTGCTTGAGCTGATTCAAGACTACTAGTGGCTGCAGTGGCAGTTATTTGAAAGATGTTATAACCATTACCATTGGTCAGTACTGACCCAGTACAGTTGGTGGCATTAATGCTTAGTGCAGCAAGACTACTAGACTGTAGAGTGGTTTGAGCTGGAGTTAGGAAGACTTGCCAGTCTGTATTGAGAGCAGCAATTTTAAACCCATTGTACTGAGTCATAGTGTTGAGTGGCCTAGTGTAGAGTGTACTTCCCACACTGCCTGTATAACCTCCACCAGTTACTCCACTAGCACTGGTCCAAGATACAGGATTAAAGACAGCAGTTCCACTGGCAATGATGCTGTTGGTGCCACTACTCAATAGGTAGTCAGTGAACTCTGGATAGTCAATCTGAACACTATAGTTGTTGTTAAACAATAAAAGATTTTTTAGACCTGTAAAATAAGCATGGTTCCAAGTCTGAGTAATGTTGACATTTTTATATTCATGAGTTCCAGCATAGGGAAATCTACGAATTATAAAACTAGTGTCAGTGAGTGGATTAAAGACAGCACCCTTAGTGCCTTGATTGAGTACAGTTTTATAAGAGACAGTGGGTTCAGTAATACTACTAGAGTAATTGACACCAGGAAGTGTAGCTCCTGCACTCCAACCCATTGAAAGATTGTCTACGGCCCCACCATAAATGGTTTGTGTATTGATGGTACTTACATAATTGGTGTCTGGAGTTACTGCACTGCTTTGATCATAAGTTTGATTGGCAATATTGGGAATGGCATGCTCTAGGTTGATAAAGTAGTCATCTACCCAAGTAGGGAATACCTTTACTATTTTTTCCACTGAGTTGTTGGTGAGTTGGTAGGGTTCAGCAGTGAGTTGTGTAAATTCAAACTTTAAATAACGAGCATTGATAGTGGGTAGTTCGTAGATGCCTTTGCGTAGTCTAAAGTCTCTTTGAACAGGATACCAGTAGTTGGCATTATAACTATAGTAAAGATTGAACACTGTATCTGTGTAGAGAGGGTCTAGATACATACGGTTGACACTAACTGTACCTGTAGGGTTGGCAATGGGGTCCACTAGGGCCACTACAAAGCTTACAACAGCATCACTGACCGGCTGAGGGCTACTCTTCCAAAAAGTAGTGTCATCAGAGTCAATGATGTTGCTAACCCCATAACTAGATGGAATAAACTGTTCTACAAAACCCAGACGGTTAGTAGCCACTGCCTGAGGAATCACTGACCCACTTACTGTAACATCATTTTGGCTTACAACATTGAGTTTGATTTTAAAGTTGCTAACTGTAATGCCATATTGGGTATTGGTGGGTTGTTTGACCACTGTTAGAGTAAGTGGAGTAGCAGCATCAAACTGTAGAGTAGTATCAAAAATTTGACTGACATGTATAGTGCCATTGGTGTCGTACTGTGAGATAATACCGGTAGTGATTAGAGCACTGTCTACAGCATTAGAACCCTGATAGAGAGTCCACTGAACTGGCACTGAAGTAATGTCAAATTCTATTTGATTGACATAAGTAATCTGAGAAAAAGTAAACTGGAAACTATAGGTGGTGTTGGTAGTGTCATTGAGAGTTTGGGCACTGCTCCAAGTGGTTTTTTTATTGACTGGAGGAAGTACAATTGGCACTGCAATGTTGCTTTGATTGCTATTGGGATCTTGATAGTTGGCTTTTTGTACCCCAACTGTGTTAATGACCCCATTTACAGCATAGACTTTGTCAACTACTAAAGAGTCATTGCTTAAAGGCCCATCATTGCCTTTAATGTAGCTATTGAGTGGATTAACTGACATATTATCCTCCCAGTGCTGTATGTGTAACAGACATACTTGGTATTCCTAGTAGATCGGTGGTAGTGATTTCTTTAGATGGTCCATAATATATGTCTACTGAATTGATGTTGTTAGTGACATCAATGTTTTGCTCCTGAGTCTGCCCAAAAGCAAAGTAAGGAGCTTCAATGCTTTGACCATTACGTACCCAGTAACGATAAGTTAGAGAGGGGTTGGTGCTATTGCCAATTGAAGCCGGAAGACTGACATTGTTGGCAGTGACGTTGCGATTCAAGTAGAAAAAGACATCATTACTAGAAATACTAGAAATACTTACTGACGTGTAAGGGTTTAGGGTACCAGTAGACACTGTAAATTCAGTACCGGCGGGTTGTAGCTTGGCTAGAGTTGTTACTGTAGCACTTCGTAGGTTATTATTAAAAGTAAGTCCACTAGGCACCATGGGAATAAAAACCACTTCTGAACTGCCTAGATTGCGACTATACCCACTGGCAACTAGTACTCCACTGGCACTGGTCCAGTTTTCCATAACTTGAAATTTAATCTGTGCTGTGGCTTCTGCTAGAGCCTGCACTCCCATTAGAGTGGCACCTTTGAGTAGAGCAGCTGCAGTGGCAATAAGTCGTTCACGATAGTTGGAGTCTTTACTGACTACATCACGCCATTGTGCTATACTCAATTGGTCAATAAATGGATCTACGGTACTACTATAGAGTTCTGATACCAGTCGTGGACTTTGAAGATACTGACCGACAACTAGGTCTAGATCACTATAGTAAGGAAACTGTTGAAGTAGTCGAGCCGACACTTGAATGGCAGACAGCTGGCCCACTCCAGGTTCACCTAGCAACACTGACATTAAAGTGGTGAGATTGTCCTCAGGGTTGAAGTTGTAGACATCATCAGGAAAGTTGCGTACTTTCCACAGTAGAGTCTGATAGAGTTCAATGGGATAAGAGTTACCGGCCATTAGAAATTATTGAATCCATAAGTTTTGTAGTTGACAGTAAACAGTCTAGGCACTTGATTGGCATTCAATATCCAGTCATTGGTGTAGATGGTTTTATCACTACCATCTGGGTTAAGTACAACAACCCCATAGTCTGCAGCATTGTCACCACTGGAAGTAATTCTAGCAGTGCCCACTCCCTGCACTTGATAGACGGCCTGTAGGATACCACCAAAAGCCACTTTTCCACCGATGGGTACATTATTTAAGTAACTGCCAATTGCATTTTGAATGGAACTGTTGACACTGGTAATGGTATTAGTGGTATTGTAGACTATAGATAGATTGACTTGTAGATTGACCCAACTGGCTTCATGGACCAATAGGTTGGTGCCCACTGTACGAGACTGTTGCTCTACATTGTCAATGGTACTGACATTGGAGTAGTAACCATGAGACAAGACACCAGGCTGATAGTTAATGTTCTTGGGGTAACTAGTTCCATAGGCACCAGTGGGATCATTGACACGAAGTGCAATGCCTGTTAGGTCTAGGATACTACCGGCATTGGTGGTGGTGTCATAGACTGGATAGGCTACACTGACCCAAGTGATACCGGTTGCCGTAGTAATACCAGATGCTAGATTGTTGGCAAGAGTAATGGTATTGGGAGTTCCAGTGGAAAGGTTGGTGATATAGTTGCCAATTCCCAGTAGAGAACCACTGGCCACTAGTCCCGTCTGCAGTCCACTAATGCTTTGAGTGGTAGTAATGTAGTTGTTGCCACTAGTGCCTGTAATGCCACTAATTGCTACTCCAGTTACTAGAGTGAGACTAACGGGGTACTGGTAGACTCCAAAAGTAACATAACTGGGAGAAACTCCTGGAATTATTTGATTGGGAAAGTTGGCCACTGGGCCTTGAAGAATGTCCAGGTAGTAGTCACCACTGGGAGGAACAGCTCCGTTGCCCATTAAGAACTTGTCAGCACTGTAGGTTCCACCACCACCACTTGCAGTAATGGTATTGTTGGTGTTCATAACAATTTGTTCACTAACTGTACTAGTGACAGTGTCATCAATAAAGATGTCTACATAGCCGGCATTGACAATACTGCCAGTTGTAGTGGTAACTACACGTGAACTAATAGGAATGTACTGTGTAATCATCTGCACCATCTGGCCTGTAAAAGTATATGGTGCATTGGTGTAGCTAGGTGTTAGCTTTACTGTTGGGTAGATGGGTGCTGTACCAGTGGGTTGAGTGTAAACATAGTCTAGATTATTGGTCCAAACAGTTTGTGCAGTAGTGCCCAACTGAGTACCCACTGTCTCACCACCTGCAGGGTAGACATATTTGGCATCAGGCACTTGACTAGTAATACTATTGGTGCCACTAACTGTACCACTGGTCACTACAAGGTTCCATGGAGTACCTTGAGAAAAAGTCACTCCCATAACTCCACTGGCGGTGTTGCCAGTTGTAGTAGTGGACACTTGACTATAGCCACCACTGGACAGTAGAACATTGACTCCACTGGCAACATAAGATGCTGCACTAGTGCCAGAGTACACTGTAGTGCCGCTAAGTGTGTAGTTGACAAAAATATTACCGGTACCAGTGGCAGTGATATTGAGTTTGTAGTTGGTTCCATCATAAGTGACGGTACCGGTAGTAGTGGTCCAATTGTTGCCACTGACCACTGTCATACTGGGAAAGATAGGCAGCTGACCGCTCACCAATGATGCTGTAGCTGACCCACTAGTGGCATATAGAATGGCTTGAGTGTTGAGACCAATTTTAAAGTCGGCATTGCCGGACAGTACAGTGAACACCGACAGTGAATCACTAAAAGCTTCTTGTGAACCTATGACGTTGACACGATTGGTGGTGGGCAGCTGACGAGCTACACTTTGAAACTTACTATCAGTTCCCGCAAAGTTGCTAAAGGCAGTATTGATGAATCTCTGACGTAGTTGAGCATCAGTCTCAGTGTCTGTACCATAACTAAAGTTAGACTCGTTGACAACACTAGTGATACCTTGTAGAGCAGTGGCTACATTAGTGACTGTATTAGCCTGGATGTTGCCCTGACTGCCAGGTAGTACAGCAATGACTGGAACTTGAACACTGGTTTGCCCGGTACTGAGCACTGCTGGACTAGTGGTGGTAAAAGCAATATTGGCCCCACTAATACTACTGGGAGCATAGACAGTGACACCTAGAGGAATTTGATAGTTTTGAACAGCAGACACATTGGTACTGAAAGTAACATAACCAGTGGCACGAGTGCCCTGTTGACGGTTAATGCCAAAAAGGTTTACAAAGGCATCGAGTTCAGTACCGGCTTTGGTGCTAATGCTATAGCCAAACGACAGTAGAGTACTGTTGTTGGTAACTGAAGACAGCTCTTGAGCCACTGACTCCATAATTTTGTAGGTGGCACTGCCTACACTGGTGTCCCAAGTGGGGTCTGAGACAGCCAATGCTGTCAGTAGACGGGTAAGTGTAGTTTTAAGATCAGCCATTGTTTTGTACCTGAATGCCGTTGGGAGTAATGATTAGATTGATGTCTGTAGCAGTGCCATTGAGAGTGGTAAGACTCACTGTTGCATTGACAAAACCAGTGCCTTGCACTACTTGTATATTGCCGACACTGTGAATAATTTCTGACTTGTTCCAATATGAAAGTTGGTTGGCATTTTGAGCAGACTGCAACTGTAGACTTTGAGTGGCTTGATAAAGATTGATGATTCTATCAATTTCAGACTGAATACTGGCCACTTGAGCAGCAGTAATGGCTCCACCAATCATACCGGGCAGTAGAGAGCCAAAACTGGGAGTGCTAAATCCTACACCGTAGGTTTCTTTGAGCCACAGTGCTAGATCTTGAACCAGCTTGCTAGTGCCTTTGACAAACTGCAGTCTTCCACCGTTGTCCAGCTGCAAGTCGCCATTGTGAACTTGTACCGTCTTCATATAGTTCCGATGATGTCTAGGGGGTAGTACATTGACTCTCCGTTTAGGGTCTATTATTTTACTGTAGTTACTATGTGTAAAGGGGTAAGTCTCTTGAACAGTTGTTTGCCCCATTCGGTCTGTACATCTTCAGAATCAAGAACTAGACCGGCTGTCTTAAGATCAATCAAGGGTTTGTCGGGTAGTCCACAAGGCAAGATGTGAGCATCTTGTCCCACTAAATCAATGGCAACGTTAATGGCACCCATTGCGATGACTTTGCCAGTGGGGTTATCCTGACCAATATGAGCACTACCACCTGCCATTCCCACTTTGAGTGGATTGTCAGTTTCAGTGTGGGCCCAGATGCCAGGATATTCTGGTATGTTGCCAACAACTCCAAGAACTCCATTGACGTCTAGAATCATAATGGCATCACAAGCTGCTGCAATAATGGCATTAGTGACATCTTCAGCAGCACCAAAGACAGGTTCTGTAGTCAAAGTGACATATGCAAACACTTGACCTTTGTCGTGATAGGCTGTAGCACCACCACGTAGAGCTCCACTATTTTGAACACGTATGTCGGGGTCTTGTTGCTTAAAGTCAGAATCTTGACTTGATGAACCCTTAGAGATGAACTTTGATGCCAATTCTCCTACAAAAATAAACCCATTGGGTAGTGTCGAACAGTAGGGAATAGAAATTGGAGTTTCTTTTGTAGCACGTTGACCGGCTGCTTGGTCCGTCCAGTCTACATAGATGACTCTCAATCGACCGTCTAAAGGTTCTAGATTTTTTTTATGTGCATGACCAAAATGTTCACGAGTTTTGTGAGTTTTAATTTTTGCACTTCTATTTAATTTTTTGTGCTTACCAGCATTCTTAAGTGAGTGATAGTTGAGTACCACAGACCCATCGGGGTCAAGAGTGTATTCAGCAATCAAATAGTCAGGTAATTTCATAATGTCCTCACAATACGTTGGTGTATGGAAATTGTTTGTCACGGCCGTACATAATTCTTACAGCACCATGTCCACCACCGCCGTCATAGTTGTATATTGAATATTGTAGTGTTGCAATTCCACCACTACCGGAATATGACCCAGTAACTGTACTGGCAACAGTGAATGTATTGGCAGTGAATGCCGTAATGACTACATTGACAAGGTTGTAACCAGTGGGAGTTACACCTGTAATTGTTACATACATGTTGGTAACAAAAGTATTTGCAGCACCTGTATAAGTGTAAACCACACTGGCCCCGTTACCAGAAGCATTTGTAATTGTTCTTTGGACTACCGGCAATGGAGCTATTCCGCCAGAACCAACTTGAATTGTGTAAGTGGTACCGGGGATGACACTTAGGTTGTCCAGCCATGCTAGAGCACCACCGCCACCACCACCAACTGATCCCACTCCTCCACCACCAAATACTCCTCCACGTCCACCAGGACTTGTAGTTGTAGTGGGGAAAGTAGCACCAGCTTCACCAGCTGTAGCTAGTGAGTATGCAGTTCCACTTATGGCAATGGTGGCTCCACCACTTATAGTTCCAAGACTGGTCATTGTAAATGTCGTAGCAGTAGTCCCTGTATTATAAGGATAAGAGCCAAGACTATTGTACCCAGTAAACGGAGCACCAAGCCCGTAGACATCAATCTGCCCGCCAGATGTTAGATATATATTGGGTGGGTAGCGAGGGTCACAAGTGAATGTAGCCACTGATGCTGTTGCTGACCCACTTATGATAATGACACCACTGGACCCACCCCCTGGTTGATAAACATTGGCGTACCCATTCATTGGCACTAGAGCTCCAGTACCGTTCAACCACACTCCACCTCCAGCCCACATGTAAATGTATTGTGTACCAGAGCCTCCACTACCGCCAGAACCAGTTGTAGCAATTCTCTGGGTATACCCCCCTGAGGAAGCCCGGTTGGTATAGGTATTGTCTAGATTCCATTTAAAAGAAGTAGTTGAAGGTACAGCATAGACAGTCCCATAACCAGTGACATAACCAGGGTTATTGTAGGCCAGTACAGAAATTGCTGAGACTGGGCCACCATTAGAGATGGCTGCTGTAAACGATGTTGCAGTTGGTGTACTGGCAATTGTCGGAGAGTCCATATAGTAACTGGCATTCCATGCGCCTGTAATGGTACCAACTGGGGCCATTGTTGTTGTAGCTGTTGGTGTAGCACCTGTAAACCCTGTTACAGCTGCATTGACAGTAAATGTAGTGCTGGTAGCACTGGCAAGTGTAACTTCGCGATTGCCAAAGCCTCTATAGACAACCCCTGACTGCCCTGTAGCTGATATAACAGGAAATCCTGAGACAGTAACAGTAAACTGAGTAGCAGTTCTAGATGTTATTTTTCCAGTAAGATTGACATTACTAATGTTCAAACCATCAATGGTTACAACATTATTGACGGCTAAACTATTGGAACAAATGTAAGTGATGAGGGTTCCAGCTGCATTAACCGAATAGGCCGTAACGTTACTTCCCCCGGCTCCTGTCAACTGAATGATCTCTCCAGCACCAAAAGTATTGGAAGCAGTATAGACTGTATTGCCAGTTGTACTCAGAGACTGGATACTGGTAACAGTACCTGAAGTCGGTGAGGGTAAGGGATCCAGTACGGGAGCATCACCTACTTGAAAATAATGAGCAGACGATGTGTTGTAGGTGGCAATGCCTGTGCCTGTGTTGTAAGTGATAGATGTCACTGTTGATGTGTACGATGAATCACCACCAAAAATGTTGACTAGATCTCCTATTGCATAATTGTGAGGTGTTGTTGTATTGACGAGACTTACCCAAGCAGTGGAAGTTGGAGCATCCCAAGGTGGTGATGGTGCAACAAATGTAGTGTCGGTGGCTCCCATTCCAGTGCTAGGAGATTTATTGGTTGTATTAGTGGGGATAGACAATGTTGAAATCGTAAATGCAGAATTGTCTTGAGCTGAACCACCATCACCAGAATATCCACCAGCACCTCCGCCTCCATACCCACCTCCGCCACCTTTACCACCACCATAACCCTGGTACGAGGACCCCAAAGGAGGAGTAATGCTATATTCGCCGCCAGATACAAGAACAGGTTGTGATGTTGATGTTGTTTGACCACCACCACCACTGGCAGCAATAAGTGTAGTTGCACCGTCTTTAAATGCACTAGTGCCACCATTGGGTGAAGATGTATAACTATAAAAAGCGTTTTTAGTTGAACCAGAGTTAGCTACGAGACCACCACCACCTCCAGCTCCAATGCATAACACATGTATGTTATAGACATTAGATGGACATGTCCATGTGTTTGGTGGAGTAACAGTTGCCAATGGACTATAGGGAAACGTTGCTGTACCAGTGGCAGAATTGGTTACAGTAAAAGTAACATCCGTCACACTGTTTACTGTAAAAGTACCATTGTAGCTGCCGCTTGAAGCACCACCAACATTGGCAACGACGACACTCCAACCCACTTGAAGAAAATGTCTAGTTGTAGTTTGATAGGTAACACTTCCAGCTGATGGTGAACTGGGTGTTGCTGCAATGATGGTGGAAACAGCATAGATAATGACAGAAGTATTGGAGTCTTGCAAGAGGTTAAATTCACCCTCTCCTCTTGATGAGGCTGCAGAAAAAGAACTGACAAGAGGCATAATTAGAACTTGGTCTGAGCAGCAAAGGCAGTCCAAGCACTTGAACCGGTTTGAACGAGAGTTATAGTATAGGCATCATAGTGGCTTGCATCTGCTAATGTAGGCCAAGTAAGCCCAGTTCCTTGCCACCAAACATTAGTATTGCTAGCAGAAGTGCCAAGTGTTGTTGTTGCACTTGATGTCTGTACTGTAATAGATGTTGGACGATAGGCTGTTGTTCCATTGAGTATGTTGGCTACGACTGTCACTGACTGATTGTTGGCAAGATTACTGTTGCGAGTGTCTATATTGATGGTAAAGTTGCCAAGAGGTCCGGAAGCATTATTGTAGAAGTAATGACTACCCGAAGTAAGTACTATGTTGATTGTTCCGCCACTTGCAACTTGTGTGCCGACTATGACAACAGTTTCCATTGGAGATGTAAAGAGTGCATTTGAAAAACCTGTTATTGTAGTATTGGTGACAGTTATTACACGTCCGTACAGATCTGTTGTAAATACTGGGACTTGAGTTGCACTACCATAAGTACCAGAAGTTCCAGCCGTAGCAAGTCCAAAAGTTTGATTACTGGCCAGTGTACCTCCACCAGTAATCTGACCGGTTGTACCAGTCACTACGGTAGTGTTATTTACTTTGCCAGTAACTGTAGTATTGGCACCAATAATGGTATTGACGACACCACTGACACTGGCAGTGCCCGACAATGTTGGATTGGGATAGGTTCCAGTTAAGTCACCACCAGCACCATAGCCACTGGTCAAGACATTGTTGCCACTGATAGAAACTGTTCCACTAAAAGTAGTATTGCCGATATGAGTACTGGTACCCGACACAGTAAAGCTACTGGCTACAACTAAGTTGCCACTGACAGTGCCGCCACTATAGGGAAATTTGGCACCAAGATCACTGGTCAAATTTGTAACTTGACTTTCTGCAATGGCAATGTTGTTGTTGACAGCAGAAATTACTCGCCCATAAGCATCAACTGTAATGTTGGAAGTTTGAGCTGCAGTAGTGCCTAGAGCTCCAGATCCAGGACCTGCTGTAGCAAGTCCAAAAGTTTGGTTACCGGCAAGGGTGCCACCCCCAGTGATCTGACCCACTGTACCAGTCACTATGATGGTATTGTTTACTTTGCCAGTAACAGTTGCATTGGCATTGACAATGGTGTTGACAACCCCACTGACGGCAGCTGTACCCACTAGAGTGGCTGCTTGAGCACCACTGCCACTGGCTGTAGTGACATCACCAGTTAGTTGTGTAATACCGCTGACACCTGAGCCACCACTTGTTGTTGCAAGAGTGACATTACTTATCCGACCCTTGGAGTCGACTGTAAGAACCGGTATTTGACTGCTACTGCCGTAAGGTCCAGGTGTTACTCCTGTGTTACTGAGAGTGGCCACTACACTGCCACTGCCACTGGCGGTTACATCACCAGTCAGTCGGGAGATACCTCCACCACTATTGGTGTAGATGCCGCCACCACTGGGAGTAATTGCACCACTAACTGTACCGGCATACATCCACAGACGATAGGCAGCACCGGCATTGTTGACAAACCATATTTGATTTTGCTTGACCTGACTGACATCAAAACCCGGTGGAACGGCATCTAGAGCAATCTGATACTGATAGCCGCGATTGTCTTGTCCCAGACACCAAGGCAGATTGGTGTCATTGTTGGTGTAGGGATTTGTAGTGAGAGTAACTCTACGTGTATAGACTTCAGTGTTGGCATTGGTTGTAACCATTGGCATAATATCTTAACCTGAGTAAGGAAAGCCGTAGTGCATCATCTTGACTTTCTTGTCGGCTCCTCGTATAATAGGGCAAGTCAGTGTAGCACTAGTGCTAAAGCCACTGCTGCGACTGCCGTTGTGGTTTACATTTTGTACATAGAGTTCAATGTTGTGATCGGCAAGTCTCACTCTCATACCGGGATAGAGTTCCGGCATAAAAGTAAACTGAACTGCAGTGCTGTATTGAGCGGCCCAAGTCATCATAAAGGTTCTCCAGGCATACATAAATTCTGTAACATGGCTGCGAATCATAGGCACTGCTTCAATGCGAGGACGCATGCCGTAACGGTTCAAAAAGTTGCTGCCACCAGGTCCCAGTAAATCTTTAACTGTGTCATAGTCGTCACCAAACAGTTGCTGGAGAATTTCATCCATCTGTACACTGATAATGCCATTGCTTTCCATCCACTGCACTAGATTGGTTGAAGCACCTAGAGTGTAGGGATCACCGGCCACTGCCACATGGGTGGCTATGGGAGTGTCGTCATGATAGATGCTGAAGTCTACAATTTCTACATCATAGATGTCCAATGTAGGCATCTGACCGTACATACCAAAGTAGTCTGGGAACCAACATACAAAGTCACCATTGGGTGCACTCATAAAGTTGCGCAGTGTACTGGTGGCCAGATTGCCGATAGTGCCCATCATAGGTTCATCAGTGACAAATCCCCGAGGAGTACCAAATAGAGCCATGGCAGTGGGGTCCAGTTGGGGCCCATTGAAAGCAATGTTGAAAGCAGTGCCACCATCCTGACTGACATAATTGCTGTTGGCAGTGCTGTCAGTGATGCCGGGTGGGATGTCTTCTACGGTAATGAGTTCTATAAACTTGTCAATTCGTGCATTGCGAGTGGCATTGGCTCCATTGTTGCCTACATTGGCACCTTGCTGCTGGGTTTTCCCTACAATGGGTAGTAAGTCGTCATCAATGAATTTTTTCCATAGATTGGCAGTGGCCATGCCATTGACTCGAAAACTGTCGTGCATACCATAACTTGTATGCCAGTTAATGGTAAAGTCTTTTTTGTCAATACTACTCCCCTTGTTGTGTCGAGTCTTTGTATCACGTTGATTTCCAGGATTGAACATTCCTCTAGTTTCAGTGTTGCCAAGACTGTAATAACCGGGTTTACGACCCTGCCAACTTCCATCAGGGGACAAAATGGCTTGGCTCAATACTTCTCTACGTAGAGTAAATTTTTCTTCATCACTGTTGGCATTTTGATACCAAAAGAGACCCGGTACTTCTGTCCGATCACCAGTTTCTAGTTCATTGTTGAAGTCATAGGTGTGTGAATTTGCATCAGAACCTAAAATAGTTATGGTTTGTGGGCATACACCAATAAACATACTAAAGTAATATTGGTTTTGATAACCTCTAGCTTTGGTCCAACCGGGTTTTCTAATGTGGTCAAGATTGTCACTAAAGGCAGCTCGTATCTCTGGGTACTGACATTGTAGTGCACTTGCACCAGCAGTGGGAAAGTTGTCCGGTGGGTTAATGGCCAGTGCCCAACATAGAGCAGCAACATAGAGATTGGGAAAACTAGGGTTGCCCCCAGTGCCCTTATCGGTCATACCTGGCCAGTTCATATTGAGGGGGTTACAAAAACTATCCCATTCAAATGTAGTATTTTTGTTGTTCATAGCAGCAGCTTCTTTGCGAATCCACTCTGCCATAAGTATGGTATTGGTTCTATTGGTGGGTAGTCCAGCAACTCTTAGAGCAAGTGAAATCCATTCCTGTACTGTCATGGTGACGTTGTTGGCAAGTTTGCTTTCTTTTTGAGCTGTAGTGCGACCTAGAGTGACACCAAATTGATTGAGTGTTTCTACTAGCTGACTGCTGTCTTGAATGCCTACACCGGCTGCAGGATCAGCCCACACTGCCGACACTTGAACATCAATGTTGGTATAGAATGTACCGGCTGCTCCACCTGCCAGTGAAGTCTCTACGGGATCACCGGCTAGATAACTCCAAGCCTTACGCGACAGTGCAATTTTATTATTGTCTTTGCCAACTTTGCCTTTAATGGAGGCTCTAACAATGACTTGATTGCCATTGGCTATACTGGTGAGAAGTATGAGACGTCCACTGTCAACCCCAGTGCCGGGAGCATCCCTTAACCAGCTTTTGGCAGTTGGTGCAATGCCGGGGTACTTGTCATATTCCCAAGGCAGTACACACCACCAGTCTTCACTCAAGTTGCTTACTTTTACTGGATTAATGCTATCAGCAGCAGTATTGTCAAAATCTCCCAGTGACCCTGGAGTCCATTTCCAAGTACTATCCCCAGCTTTTTTAGCATAATACTTGGCTGCCTCTGCAGCTGTAGGTCTTAATATTGCAGCACCACTGAGTCCATCTCCACCATAGGCCGGCTTCCAACCAATGTCGGGCACCAGTGTAGCATTGAGACTGGCTCCTTTGGGAATGGCAGTGGCAGCCTGCATATTGCCATAGGTGGCGGCTTTAGTGCTCACCACTACATTATTATTAACTACAAAGTCACCTTGCCAGACACTGTCACCTTGACGTATAATGCTTTGGCCAGCCATAAGGCCACCACCATCAACTGCTCTCATCAGTTTGTCTTTGGCACTGCCAGAATCATAAGTGCTATCAAAAGCTTTTTGAACATTTACTGCTTGCTTGACCCAGTCTTCAGGGATGGCTCCAATAAAGATGTTTTTCTTGTCCCAACCAGCTATGTCAACCAATAAATTTGTAATGCCTTGACCGGCTCCACCGTCATTGAAAGCAGCAGCACTTAGATTACCCACTCCTTGACTCATCAACATACCGGGAATTTTTTGCTGGTTTTCTGGAATGTTGGGATCCCAGTAAGTGTTCTGTACAGTGTAGAGAGTGCAGTGAGCTTGAATTTGAACAGGTTGTGGGATAAGAGTCAATATAGGCGCCAGAGTGACATAGCCACTAAACACCTGGAGGTACTTGACTCTCTTGAGATAGATAATGATCTTGTCCATGGTTTCAATGGGCACTGTAGCATTCCAGTTACCGGTTTTGCGACCTGGAGTGTACTTGAAGTCTGGATTGGCCAATGTGATGCTGGCTGTACTAGTGGCGTTGACACTGCGACTGATATTGAAGTCAGTGATGTCTTGAGACACATCTATAGAGTTTTGCAAAGCCGTACTCTGTATGTAGACTTTGATGTCGGGACTGTAAAAGAAAGTTCCTGAACGATTGGTAGAGGCCATACTATCCAGGTATCCTACTGGTGTCAATGCCGAGAGTTCCACTGGACACTAGACTGGCCCAGTCGAGTCCTTGTTGATTGACAATATTGGCTTGGGGAATAATGCGATTGTAACCAGCATCGCCTAGGTCACTATAGCTGGCAGTGGCACTGGCCAATGGAGTAAGTACATTCATAATGTATTGGTCAGTGTAGACATTTTTGAATCGATCATATTCTTTGGTGACGGTTCCAATCCAACCCTGCACTGAAATGGGCTGGAGTTGGTTGGTGCGAGGGACTGGGCCGTTGTATTGACGAGCTCTAGCACCTGGAATATTGTTGTTGATGATGATGTTTTCACCATTGGAGTTGTTGTTGTAGACAAATTTCATGGGTGCTGGTTTAAGACTATTGACTACATACTGATGATGCTTGCGAATGTCATTTTGAAATTGATTTCTCATACGAAAACCATTGTAGTTGTACTCATTTTTATTGTTGCTGTGAGCTGTCTGTAGTGGCCACTCTATAACAAATTGTATAGACTGTTCACTGCGACGCACGGGAATACGCACTACACTGTTTTGAGTTTGGTTGCTTTGCAATTGCATCATACTATTGGTCATGTAGGCAGTGATGCCCACACTGTAGTCGACCCACACAGGATTACCATCGACATCTATGTCATTGATGACACTAATGACAGTGTTGCTTCCTGTAAAAGTTTCAATGGCCATTAGTTGGCTATCCAAGTGTCAGGTGGACTCTGTAGGTTACTGTCCACTTGATGTATCATACCCATAGTGTTGCTCCAGGCAAATCCATCAAAACTCTTGATCTGTAGGCCAGGGTAAAAAATGGGTTCTGAGACTTTGCAGTTACTGACAATGGGTTGTTCCTGATTCACAACATCTCCTTATAGTTTAGTCTTGCCGTATAGATAACTAGACAATTGACCCATAGTGACTTGGGTACCTCCAGCAATGCCTTGGGCTTTTCCATTGTTGACAAAGCCTACACCATTTTTACTGATCCAGTTGAAATCTTGCACTAGATCTTTAATGACATTGGCCACATATTTGCTACTGTCTTCTTGAACTTCCAGAGTAATACGATAGGGATACACTACTGTCTGCTTGGTGATGGCTACATCCATACTGGACAGCCACACACTGTGTGAAATTTTACCGTCTTCAGCAAATTCAGCTGGGATAAAAAGAGTGGCCGACTGCTTGTTTTCAATTTGCAAGTCTTGCATTGCTCTGTAGTCACTGTAGAGTTGTAGTAGTTTGCGACGACTACCGGCATCACCCTGCACCAACATACTGCTAGTGGACACTGACAACAGTTGCACCACTCGTCCACCGTAGGTGTCAATGACTTGACGGTTTAGGTCATAGTTCCAATAGACTGTATTGGGGTTATAGGGCAGGTAGACTGTAGTTCCACCAAGCTCTAAGTAAGCATATTTACTCATAAATTCTTAGAGTCCATGATGCATTAAGTCCATTGCTCCAGCACCAGCAATAGACAATCCTACTGGTGTTGCTGCTCCAAATGAAGCCCCTGTAATAGCCACACCAGCAGCCATTGCTCCAATATCAAGAGCGTCTCTCCCAAACCTACCGAAAAAGCCAGCTATACCACCAGTACTACTGTGGTCTGCAGCATGACTGCCACTACCATAACCTGTATTGGCAGCATGACGAGTGATGTTTCTACTGGCCATTGCAGGGTCTTTGAGAAGTGTAACCAGTGTCTTGGCTTCAGGGGTGAGAGCTAGAAGTTGTTGAGTACTGATCTTGCCACGTTCGTAGGCATCCATAACACTATTGCCCAGTTCCTTGCCCATAGTTTCCATCTTGCCTTGATGAATTTTACCATCACTGTCCTTGTAGGCTTGGGCAACATGATAGCCACCGGCTGCCATCTGCTTGTAGATGTCCATCTTGGTGTGATAGTCCATATTGGCAATGGCACTGGACTCAACTGTCTTTTGATGTCCCTGCTCGTCTTTGTATTGTACCATGACGTCATTGGCTTTATGACCCCCAATGGTTTCCTTGCCCTTGCCCAGCACTGTCTTTTGAAGATTACTAAAGAGGTTGGTCATGCCCTTGTCACTGGCCAATGCTTCTCCACCCAGCATACCGGTAATGCTTCTATTGGCTTCTCCAATAATGCCTTCAGCAGCACCACCTATGTGCTTCAAGATCTTCTTGGTGTATTCAACAGCCCTCTTGGCATTCCAAGGTTCCTGATCTCCTGTTGGAGGAGCTATCTGGTTGAGTACAGTGGAGAGTTGTAGCCATTTGCTTTCTACAGCAGCATCAAAACCAGGACTCTGGGGGCTAACACCAACAATGCCTTGTAGAATTTTACGTTGGAAGTCTTCTGTAGCTCCAGCAATCTGCATCGCACCCAATGTAGTTTTGCCGGCACTGTAGAGTTGACTCATGGGTATACCCATCTGCATGGCCGTCATGGCTTGACCCTGTAGAGTGTTCATCATAGTGATACTACT